>NICF_comb_assmDRAFT_10000925_pt1 | contig 23863 bp, 15 predicted proteins | sample NewIslPassag4_SG_FD_11279 | JGI IMG/M metagenome (IMG submission 11279) | reverse complement strand
ATCACATAGGAACCAGCCTTAAGGCTTCCGGAGTACACTCTGAAGTAAGAAAGCTTACCTATGAAAGGATCCGCTACAATCTTGAACACTAATGCCGAGAAAGGTTCGTTCTCATCGACGGTTCTCTCTACCTCTTCCCCGGTACGTGGATCTATACCCCGCACCGGAGGTATATCCAGAGGAGATGGCAGATAGTTCACTATAGCATCCAGCATTGGCTGGACACCTTTGTTCTTGAGTGCTGCACCGCAGAGAACAGGCACTAGAGTACGAGCTATTGTAGCTCTCCTGAGGGCTGCCCTTATCTGATCGGGAGTTATGTCTTCACCCTCCAGGTAGAGCATCATGAACTCTTCATCTGCTTCAGCTATAGCCTCTATCATTTGTTCTCTGGCTGCAGCAGCTTCTGCTTCAAGATGCGAGGGTATAGCGGTCTCTTCTAGACGAGTACCTAGATCATCTGTATAGATGATCGCGTCATAATCTATAAGGTCGACTACGCCCTGGAAGTCGCTTTCGGACCCAATCGGTAGCTGAATAGGAACTGGGTTGGACCCCAGCCTGTCGCGCATCATCTGGACAGTACGCTCGAAGTTAGCGCCCATTCTGTCCATCTTGTTCACGAAAGCTATACGTGGTACACCATAGCGGTCAGCTTGACGCCAAACGGTTTCGCTTTGCGGCTCAACACCAGCAACGGCGTCGAATACCACTACACCACCATCCAAAACCCGTAGCGAGCGCTCAACCTCAACGGTGAAGTCCACGTGGCCCGGCGTATCGATGATATTGATCCTATGATCCCTCCAGAAGCAGGTTGTGGCAGCTGCAGTAATGGTAATGCCACGCTCCCTCTCCTGTTCCATCCAGTCCATCGTGGCGGCTCCTTCGTGGACCTCACCCATCTTATGCACTCGCCCTGTGTAGAACAGGATCCTTTCAGTAGTAGTGGTCTTCCCGGCATCAATATGGGCAATGATACCGATATTTCTTGTTCTTTCTAGTGCTGTAAGTCTTTCTTTTTCTACAGTCGCTGCCAACTTTAACCTTCCTCTGAACTCAAAGAGTATTGTCAATATTTACCAACGATAGTGTGCAAATGCCTTGTTAGCCTCGGCCATCCTGTGGGTGTCCTCGCGCTTCTTAACAGTTGCACCCACATTATTCGAGGCATCTATTATCTCAGCTGCAAGCTTTTCGATCATGGTTTTACCAGCCCTAGCACGAGCTGACTGAATAAGCCATCTCATGGCTAGGGAAAGCCTGCGATCACCTCTTATCTCCACAGGCACCTGATACGTCGATCCCCCAACACGGCGAGGCTTGACTTCTAGCACGGGAGTTGCATTCCTGATTGCCTGCTCAAAAACCTCCATTGGATCTCTGTTTGTGCGTTGACCGACAAGGTCGAAAGCCCCATATACAATCCTCTCGGCAACTCCCTTCTTGCCATTCCGCATTACCTTGTTTATGAACTTGGCAACCATCACACTGTTGTAGCGCGGATCAGGCAAGACCTCCGGCTTCTTGAACGAATTGGGTCGACGTGGCATATCTACTTATTCCTCCACATGCACATTATTACTTAGGCTTCTTGGTTCCGTACTTGGAACGACCCTTCTTTCTATCCTTGACTCCAGCAGTATCCAAGGCACCACGCACAATGTGATATCTAACTCCTGGCAGATCAGGCACTCTTCCGCCACGAATGAGTACCACAGAGTGCTCCTGCAGGTTGTGACCCTCTCCCGGTATGTAAGCGGTGACTTCCATACCGTTACTCAGCCGGACTCGCGCCACCTTTCGGAGAGCCGAGTTCGGCTTCTTCGGGGTAACAGTTCTCACCTGCACAGCCACCCCTCTCTTCTGAGGGGCTCCCTTAGGCTGTGGTCTAAGTCTACCAGCGTACCTACCAAGAGCGTTGTTTGTGTACCTAAGTGCCGGAGCCTTAGTCTTCTTAGTTGGTTTCTGTCGTCCCTTACGAACTAGCTGATTTATTGTAGGCATTGAACACTCCTAGGTTTCCTACTCATTTGCAAATGCACACACAATTGTGGTTGGGCTGAGGATGCCCAACCACAATCAATAAATTTATCAGACGAAACCCTAGTAGTCAAGCTACTTTACTCAGTCTGCATCAGTCCTATGAGTGCCAGGTCATCAGTTGCAAGCTCAGTCTCCTCGGCTGTCCTCTTCTTCCAGCCAGAGCCAGCTGGTATGAGCTTACCTATGATCACGTTTTCCTTGAGCCCTCTGAGGTAATCTACGCTCCCGTTTATTGCAGCTTCGGTAAGGACCCTAGTTGTCTCCTGGAATGAAGCTGCAGACAGGAAGCTGCTAGTCCTCAGAGAAGCCTTGGTAACCCCAAGCAACTCATAGTACGCAGTAGCTGGGATACCTCCCTCCGCTATAACCCTGGAGTTTACCTCCATCAAGGTGAACTTATCTATAAGCTCACCGGGGAGCAGCTCAGTGTCGCCAGGGTCATCTATAGTTACCTTGCGTAGCATCTGACGCACGATTATCTCTATGTGCTTGTCGTTCGTGTTCACGCCTTGGCTTCTGTAGACCCTCTGAACCTCGTCTACGAGATATCGCTGAGCCTCTTCCCTACCATTGATCCTAAGTATATCGTGAGGATTAGAGTTACCCTCCGTCAGCTGATCCCCAGCGTTGACATGCTGTCCATTCTCAACTCTGAGCCTGGCAGCTGCTGGTACTACATACTCTTTCTCCTCTCGGGTTATACCAGAGACTTCTATACGACCATCACTGATCACAGCTTGACCAGCCCTTCGAGCTGTTATATCAGTCCAGGAATCGCCTTCCTTCCACCTGGCCAATGCCATACCCTGCACAACCGATTGGCCACTCTCGATTAGCAACTCAGCGCCCTCTGGGAACTTATACTTATCGATGAATGGATACTCGTAGACGATCTTCAGTTTGCGAGTACCGTCCTCGTTCTCGGTGATTTCAACCGTACCATCCTGCTCGGATATGAGAGCCTGACCTTTAGGTGTCCTAGCCTCAAATAGCTCTTCAACCCTTGGTAGACCACTTGTTATGTCTCCGGACTCTGTAGCCACACCACCTGTATGGAACGTACGCATCGTTAGCTGCGTACCAGGCTCACCGATCGACTGAGCAGCAATAATACCCACTGCTTCGCCTAGTTCTATCAGAGATCCTGTGGCCAAGTCGCGCCCATAGCACATCCTACAGACACCGAACGAGGTCTCGCACTCAAGTGGCGATCTGACTACTACCTCCTGAATGCCAAGCTCTAGAATCTTGTCTCTAAGCTCCTCTGTGATCTCCTGATTACGCTCAACTATAACCTCGCCAGTCTCCGGATCGACCACGGGCTTGGCGGCTACTCGACCAAGCAGTCTCTCAGAGAAGGTAGGTATTAGACCGCTCTCATCCTCTTCATTCTTGAGTACTATACCGTTCTCCGTACCGCAGTCATCTTCGGTAACTATCACGTCCTGGGCAACATCTACCAGACGCCTCGTTAGGTAACCAGAGTCTGCAGTTCGTAGAGCCGTATCTGCCAACCCCTTACGTGCACCGTGAGTAGATATGAAGTACTCCAGAACTGATAGACCCTCTCGGAAGTTCGAGACAATGGGCAGAGGTATTATTCGGCCAAGAGGATCCGCCATCAGTCCTCTCATGCCCGCCATCTGGCTGATCTGTTGCATGTTACCTCGAGCACCAGATATAGCCATCATCTTGATGGCGCCATAATCGTCCAGCGTCTCCTGTACGGCCTTGGTAAGTTCTTCCCTGGTTTCTGTCCATATCTTGATCGTCTCTCGCTCGCGCTCCTCAGCAGTGAGTAGACCGCGTGCGTAGTCCTCGTCTACCATGCGGACTCTTTCATTAGCCTGAGCTATCAGATCCTTCTTGATACTAGGTATCTGGAGGTCATCTACGGATATGGTCATACCACCCTTAGTGGCATAATGGAAACCTATCCTCTTGATTACGTCTACTACCTGAGCTGTGCGCTCTCTACCATACCTCCTGTAAACCTCTGCCACAATGTTACGCAGCCCCTTCCTATCGGTGACCTCAGATAGGAGCTTAGGATCACGTCGCATCTCAGCAGGTAGAGCATCCAGGAATATCAGTCTACCTACAGTAGTCTCTACCGTCTGAGCGTCTCCATTGTTGCCCAGACGCACCTTGATGGGAGCCTGGAGGTCAATGTAGCCAAGCTCATAAGCAAGTTGTGCCTCCTCGGGGTTGGCAAACATCTTGCCTTCTCCCTTGGCCCCAGGACGAGCTTTGGTCATATAGTAGACACCCAACACTATATCGTGTGTAGGTGTGACGATCGGATCACCGTTTGAGGGCGACAACAGGTTTACCTTAGAGAGCATTCTCTCCTTGGCCTCCTGCTGAGCCGCCTGAGATAGCGGTAGGTGCACCGCCATCTGGTCACCATCGAAGTCAGCATTGAATGCTGCACATACCAAAGGATGAAGCTGTATGGCTGAACCTTCGATGAGCACGGGCTCAAAGGCTTGTATACCTAGCCTATGCAGGGTTGGTGCGCGGTTCAGGAGCACTAGATGCTCGCTCGTAACCTCTTCGAGGACGTCCCAAACCTCCGGGCGCATGCGCTCAACTATTCTCTTGGCGCTCTTTATGTTTACTGCGTAGCCCTTCTGAACCAATCTGCGCATGACGAAGGGCTTGAACAGTTCCAGCGCCATCCTCTTGGGTAGTCCGCACTGATGAAGCTGAAGATCGGGACCTACCACGATTACTGATCTACCAGAGTAGTCAACCCTCTTTCCAAGCAGGTTCTGGCGGAACCTTCCCTGCTTGCCTTTGAGCATGTCAGACAGGCTCTTGAGCTTATGCTTGCTCGAGCCGGCTACTGGTCTGCCCCTACGCCCGTTATCAATCAGCGCATCAACCGCCTCCTGCAGCATACGCTTCTCATTACGGATTATGATCTCAGGAGCGCCAAGCTCCTGCAACCTCTTCAATCTATTATTGCGGTTGATGACCCTTCTATATAGATCGTTCAGGTCGCTAGTAGCGAACCGACCTCCATCCAGCTGCACCATTGGACGCAGGTCAGGAGGCAGAACAGGAAGAGCCGTAAATATCATCCACTCAGGTTTATTTCCACTTCTCCTGAAGGCTTCTACAACTCTTAGTCTCTTTGTAGCCTTCTTTCTTCTTTGCCCAGAGGAACTCTGCATCTCAAGCCTGAGCTCTTCCGCAAGCTTATCAAGATCAATATTCTTGAGTATCTCAAGGATGGCTTCTGCCCCCATGCCGGCACGGAAAATATCACCGAACTCAGCCTGCAGCTGCCTGTACTCCGTATCAGTGAGCAGCGTCATGGGGCGCAGCATATCGAGAAGCCTCTTCTTCTCCTCGAGCTGCCTGCGCAGAGCCTCTTTCTCCTTATGAGCCTGCTCAGCAGCCTTCTGGCGATCAGAGGAGCCCGCAAAGAGCAACTGCTCCCTCTCGGCCTCCATTAGGGCACGGGCGCGCTCAAGCTTATCGTCATACTCTCTCTCTATGCGTGCTATCACGCTCTCTACGATGTCATGCAGCTCCTCTATCCTGGACTCGTTGATGGCTTCCCCTTCTTCCACCAACACATGCTGCCATGGCTGCCCCTTGCCGAACCAGATCTGCTCAGACGCAGCCTCACCAATCATAGAAGAGAGCTGCTCTTCAAGAGCATTAGCCTCCTCATCTATCGCAGCAACTTTGGCTTTCTTCTCAGCCAGTATCTGATCCATGGATATCCTGCCCGCCTCTTCTATTCGGGCAACCTCATCTCTTGTGCTCTGGTCGAGGCTTTCTATATTAGACGAGAGTACGCTTTCGATCTCAGCAGACCTGCTAGCTAGCTCCTCTTCCAAGGAAGCCTTTATCTTCTCTAAAGCTTCATTATCTACCCAGGTAACTATGTAGGAGGCGAAGTACAACACGCGCTCCAGGTTACGAGGAGACATATCTAGCAATAGACCCATCCTGCTGGGAGTGCCCTTGAAGAACCATATATGGCTGACTGGGGACGCCAGCTCGATATGGCCCATCCTTTCACGGCGCACCCTGGAGCGAGTGACCTCTACGCCGCACTTCTCACATATAACGCCTCTGTAGCGTATACGCTTATACTTACCGCAGTAGCATTCCCAATCCTTAGTTGGTCCGAAGATACGTTCATCAAATAGTCCGTCTCTTTCAGGCTTCTGGGTTCTATAGTTTATAGTTTCTGGCTTAGTGACTTCACCATAGCTCCAAGCCCTGATCTGCTCAGGTGAAGCAAGGCTTATTCTGATAGCACCGAATTCATTAACCTGTACCATATCACTCTCCCTGCCGATCTATTCGCCCTTCTCAGGATGGCTTAGATCTATATCCAAATCGCTTATGTACTCACTTTGACCATCGCTGGATATGGACACCGGCACCAAATCTTCATTGAGAACCTCAACAGACAACCCAAGGCTCTGAAGCTCTTTCATCAATACCTTGAATGATTCTGGCACGCCCGCACCACTTATTGGCTCACCCTTGACTATCGCCTCGTAAGTACGGACTCTACCAACTGTATCATCAGACTTGACAGTGAGCATTTCCTGCAAAGTATAGGCAGCTCCGTATGCTTCGAGAGCCCATACTTCCATCTCGCCAAACCTCTGGCCACCGAACTGAGCCTTGCCTCCCAGAGGCTGCTGGGTAACTAGGCTGTAAGGACCTGTGGATCGAGCATGTATCTTGTCCTCCACCAAGTGAGCCAGCTTCATGATGTACATGACACCCACAGCCACTGGCTGATCAAACTTCTCGCCTGTACGACCATCGTACAACTCTATCTTTCCATCTTCTGGTAGCCCTGCCCTGCGAAGCTCTTCCTTGATCATCTCCTCAGAAGCTCCATCGAAAACAGGACACGCCACCTTGAAGCCAAGAGTACTAGCCGCCCATCCAAGATGGCACTCCAGGATCTGTCCCAAGTTCATTCTTGAGGGCACACCTATCGGGTTCAGGATAACATCCACGGGTCTACCATCTGGTAGGAAGGGCATATCCTCTATCGGGAGTATCCTGGATATAACGCCCTTATTACCGTGCCTACCCGCGACCTTATCGCCCTCGCTTATCTTTCTCTTCTGGGCTATCATCACCCTGACCATCTGGTTTACACCAGCCGGCAGGTCATCATTTTCAACCCGCGTGAACACCTTTACGTCGATCACCTGGCCGTGCACACCATTGGGAACCCGGAGGCTAGTATCTCTAACATCACGGGCCTTCTCCGAGAATATAGCTCTTAGCAGGCGCTCTTCAGCAGTCATTTCCGTCTCACCCTTAGGTGTGACTTTACCCACGAGTATGTCGTTGGGCTTGACCTCAGCGCCTACATAGACTATGCCTCTCTCATCCAAGTTAGCCAGTGCCTCTTCGCCCACGTTGGGGATATCACGAGTTATCTCCTCCGGCCCGAGCTTGGTATCACGTGCCTCTACCTCGTACTTCTCGATATGTATCGAGGTATATACGTCATCTCTCACTAGCCTCTCGCTGATCAGCACAGCGTCCTCAAAGTTACCTCCCTCCCACGGCATGAACGCCACAAGCACATTCTGGCCGAGGGCTATTTCGCCATTGCTTGTGCTGGCGGAATCAGCGATTATCTGTCCAGCATAGACTCTATCGCCCTTGTTAACTATCGGACGCTGGTTGAGAAGCGTATCCTGGTTAGTGCGAACGAACTTCTCGAGCTCGTAGGTCCTCAGGTTCCCGTCGTCTTCCTCGACAACTATCCTCTCGGCAGTAACACTACGCACGATACCGTCCGCCTTAGCTATCACCACCTGACCGCTATCTCGGGCAACCTGAGCCTCGACACCTGTGCCAACCACTGGAGAATCAGGCACCAACAGAGGCACAGCCTGCCTCTGCATGTTGGCACCCATCAGAGCCCTGTTAGCATCATCATGCTCAAGGAACGGAATCAACGAACTCGCTACACTGACGACCTGCTTCGGAGAGGCATCAACGTAGTCCACCTCATCAACTGGGACGATCATGAACTCCGTGCCCCCACGACGCAGGCGAATGCTAGCTCGAGCCTCGACTCTATCCTCAAGGAAGTAACCTCTCTCATCGAGAGGAGAGTTGGCCTGAGCAACAGTAAACAGATCTTCCCTATCAGCCGACAGGTACTCAACCTCGTTCAAGACCCTAGGCTTGACCTTGATTTCATCAAGACCTAGGGCGACTATCTTCTCAGCCACCTCCCGGGTTATCTCAGTACCTGCAGGCACAACTTCTTGACCGTTGGAGTCCATTATAGGCTCCCTGGTTATATGGCCAACCATGGCATCGATAGAATCACCAGGTACCGACTTCACTACCTTCCGGTAAGGAGTCTCGATGAAACCATATTCATTGATCCTGGCATACGTTGCCAACTGACCAATAAGTCCGATGTTAGGACCTTCAGGAGTCTCAATAGGACATATACGTCCATAGTGAGATGGGTGCACATCGCGCACATCCAGACCAGCTCTATCTCTGCTAAGACCACCAGGACCAAGAGCAGACAATCTCCTCTTGTGGTTGATCTCTGAGAGCGCGTTCACCTGATCCATGAACTGCGATAGCTGGCTACCGCCAAAGAATTCTCGCATAGCGGCCACTACAGGCCGGATGTTTATCAGGTTGTTAGGAGTAGCACTCTCAGCATCCTGGATGGACATGCGCTCCTTTATGACCCTCTCCATACGGAGCAGACCAACGCGGAACTGATTCTGTATCAGCTCACCAACCGCCCTGACTCGCCTATTACCCAGATGATCTATATCGTCCCCTTCCTCCTCGCTGCCAGGCGGGAGGTTATTCAACCTTATAAGGTTTCCTACGATGTTGATCAGGTCGCGGCCCGTTATCGTTCTTAGCCTTTCACCGTACACCCGGCTATCGATCTCGAAATCAAATGTGGGGCCATTAGACCTCGCAACTACCTCGCGTAGCTGTTCCCACTTGCGAGTGAGCTTATATCTACCGACCCTAGCCAGATCGTATCTGCGGGGGTCAAATAGCAACTGACGCAACAACGTACGGGCATTCTCAGGGTTGGGAGGATCGCCAGGTCTAAGCCTCCGGTAAAGCTCGACCAAAGCTTCCTGGCTGTTCTTTGTTGGATCTCGCTCGATCGTAGCTGCAAGATTCTGGTAGCGGCCATCGCGACTAACCTTACCATATAGAGCCCATAGCCACTCATCTGTACCAGGAGTAGTTGGGCCCATGTCGCCTTCAGCCTCAACAACCTCTGAATCTATGGCAGCAACTGCTCTCAGGAGAACGGTCACAGGAATCTTGCGCTTGCGATCTACCTTGACATACAGCACATCTTTGTTAGAGGTCTCAAACTCGAGCCAGGCCCCACGGTTCGGTATAAGCTTTGCGGTCCAGAGGGTCTTACCACTGGCTTCATCGAATACATCCTTGAAATACACGCCTGGCGATCTAACAAGCTGGGAGACAACTACCCTCTCAGCTCCATTTATAACGAAGGTACCCTTCTCGGTCATGAGAGGGAAGTCACCCAGAAATATCTCCTGCTCCTTTATCTCACCGGTCTCCTTGACCAGCAGGGTAGCCTTCACCTTCAAGGGTGCGGAATAAGTGAAATCTCTTTCTCTGCACTCCTTTTCGGTATACCTGGGCTCCCCAAAGAACTGCCCGGAATCTGGCTTATCGAAACGGAGCTCCATTAGACGACCAGTGAAGTCTACTACTGGATTTATTTCATCAAAGAGCTCCTGAAGCCCTTCCTCCTTAAACCAGTTAAATGAATCCAACTGGATCTGAATGAGGTTGGGCATTTCAATGGTATCTGGTATACGAGCATAGGATTTTCTTTGAACTTTAGATGCTGGACGTGTCTGAGCTTCAACGCTAGGTCTGACCTGCGAGGTGTTCGTCATTTACTACTCTCCTCAAAACTTGGGGGAAATGAGACTGGCCAAATCTCTTGTTTTGTGAAAAGCTCTATCACAAACTCTCTCTAGATAGAATGCGGCCCTTTATAATAACAAGTAATCATCCTACGAGTCAATACTTTTTTAGCAAAATCCTCGTAGAAGACTCAAACTAGTAATATACCATAAACTGAGACAAAATAAAGGTGGATAAGCGACTAGCACGTTTTGCCATAATCACCACCCTTGCTTTTATAGTAAGCAGACTATTAGGTTTACTTCGAGATCAAATCATAGTAGCCCATACAGGTGCTAACTACCAGTTTAGCGCTTATGTATTGGCAATGCAGATACCAGACACGATATTTGTCCTCCTATCCGGAGGTGCACTTGCATCCACTTTCATTCCGAAGTTCCTCGAAGTAAAGGGCAATAAAGGGGAAAGATATGCACTGAAACTAGCTAAGGATATACTGTTGGTAATCGGTATAGGTACCCTGATCACATGCACACTCATATGGTTGTTGACACCGTACATAGTAGACCATGTTCTTCTCAGAGGATCTAACGATCCCAGAGTTCCTCAACTCACGTCGGAGTTACTGAGATTAGTGCTGCTGCAACCTATCTTTCTAAGCTTATCCACGGTAGCTACATCCATACTACAGTCGTACGAAAAATTCCTCATTCCTGCCATAGCTCCGATCTTTTACAATCTTAGTATTATTGCCTCCGCGATATTCTTATATCCAATGTTCGGGATGATAGGCATAGCCTCAGGAGTAGTCATAGGTGCTATGCTGTTCCTGCTGCTACACATACCCCAACTAGCAAGACTTGGTTTGAGTAAAGGTCTGGGAATAAGTAGCCTAAGTTGCGAGGTAAAAGACATCCTCTTGCACATGGGTCCAAGACTCTTCTGTCAAGCAACAATACAGATAAACCTACTAATAGCTGTAGCATTCGCTAGCAGAATTGGTCCAGCGGAAGTAGCTGCTTTCCGCCTAGCCTGGGTGGTATTCTTTCTCCCTATAAGCGTCTTCAGCGCTAGCATAGGAACAGTTACTCTACCTAGGCTGTCACAGAATGCTGTAGAAAGGGAACTAGAAAGCTTTAGAAGGTTACTTCAAAGCTCTATTACCACCGTAACGTTTATTATACTTCCCGCATCCATAGGGTTAGGACTAATAAGCACACAGGTGATAAGACTTCTCTACGAGCACGGAAAGTTTGGCCGATCCGATACCATAGCCACCGCAAGCATACTCTCACTCATGAGTCTTGGGATGGTCGGCTATGGCATGCTTGACCTACTACCCAGGGCTAGCTATGCATTATCCAAAACCCTGCCTCCAGTTATTAGCTCTCTGTTAGGAACGATCTGTAATATTTCTATCGTTGAGCTGCTTATCAGCAGGATGGGCATAGAGGGTGTGGTAATCGGCTTTATTACCTCAGCACTAGTCAACTCTACGATACTGATTATTTATCTATCTGTTAGCATTGGTAACCTCTTGGACAGAACATTCTTCACATCTATAGGTAAGCAGATAGTCGCCAGCGCATCGATAGTTCCGGTAATCTACGTAACGCAGCAATTTGCATCTTCAAACCTATTCCTGCAAGTATTGGCACCTGTAACCTGCGGATTAATTGTCTATGTATTAGTAAGCGTGATGTTTAGGCAGAAGGAATTAGAGATAATAGTTAGATCCCTAATACCCGAAAAAATTCTAGAGAGGGTAAGTTAGTTATGAGATTTGATGTCTTTACCCTCTTTCCACAGATGTTTCAGGGACCACTTACCGAGAGCATAATCAAGCGAGCAGTTGAAAGAGGCGTAATCCAGATACATATTCATAATATTCGTGATTGGGCCACAGACAAACATAAAACCACCGACGATTATCCATATGGAGGCGGGCCAGGCATGGTCATGAAGCCCGAGCCTATATTCTTGGCAGTAGAAGAGGTTCTCGGGAAATCCCCTGAGGAAAGAGGAGATACACCCATCATTTTGATGAGTGCAAGTGGTCGAAGATTTGAGCAAAAACTTGCCGAGAAGCTATCTCAGAAAAAGCGCCTGGCCCTGATATGCGGACATTATGAGGGCGTTGATGAAAGGGTTAGGGAACACCTTGCAACCATGGAATTATCTATAGGGGATTACGTCCTGAGCGGTGGCGAACTACCGGCAATGGTGGTAATAGACGCCGTAGCCCGCCTTGTACCAGGAGTCATAGACGAGGAGTCCAAGAAGGAGGAGTCTTTTACCTCCGGGCTACTAGAATACCCACAATATACAAGACCAGCAGAGTTCAGGGGCATGAAAGTCCCTGACATACTGCTCAGCGGCAACCACCAGGCCATCGCCAGTTGGCGATTAGAACAAGCCCTTAAGAGGACACAACAAGTTAGGCCGGACTTAGCTGCTAAATGGGTGCAAGCACACCGAGCAAAGCAGAAAGAAGAGGACTGTTGATAACTGGCATATCAGTTATCAACAGTCCCATTAATGTAAGCTATTTGCTCATCCTGAAGGTAACTCTCTTCCCTCCAGGTATCTCTATCTCCTCACCAGTTCGGGGGTTTCTACCCTTCCTGGGTGACCTTTCAGTAACCTTGAAAGTTCCAAAGCCTCTTATGATCACGTCCTCCCCCTTCTCAAGAGAGGATCTGATTTCACTCAACATCTCTTCGAACACTTTCTGGACCTGCGACTTAGTCATACCAGTACGTTCTGCCACCTGATTTATTAATTCTGTCTTTCCAGGCATGTTAGTCCCTCCCGAAAACTTTTCTCTCCTGCTCACAATATATGTGAGTTGGCCGCGATTATAACATATACTTCAGCTATACTCACATAGTATATAGACCATATGCTACACGACTTTTGACTCTTAGCCGGCAAGATGCCTGCCACAATAAATAAAGTTTTATCAGGAGTGTACCTAATGATAAAGCCTTCTACGTTCTCCATAGTCGCCTTAGATCCAGCCACTGGAGAATTGGGCGTAGCCACCCAAAGTAAATTCCTAGCCGTGGGGGCGGTAGTACCCTGGGCTAGAGCCAATGTAGGCGCCATAGCCACTCAGTCATGGGCAAACACTTCTTATGGTCCCAAAGGACTGGATCTGCTCGAGCAAGGACTTTCCCCTCAGGAGGTGTTAGATAGGTTACTAGAGGAGGATCCGGATAGGGAATTTCGCCAGGTAGGCATAGTGGACTTCCAGGGCAGATCCGCAACCTTCACAGGCTCTGAGTGCTTCCCCTGGGCAGGGGGTAGAAATGGTCCTTACTATGCCTGTCAAGGCAACATACTAGTTAGCGAAGACACAGTCATAGCCATGGAACAGACATTCAACGAAACCGGAGGAGAGTTAGCAGATAGATTAATAGCTGCACTGCAGGCTGGCCAGAAAGCCGGGGGTGATAGCAGAGGGCAACAATCAGCAGCCTTGTTAGTGGTCAAAGATAAAGGGGGTTATGGTGGCTTTAACGACATATACATAGATCTCCGGGTCGATGATCACTCATCACCTATAGATGAATTAGCAAGGCTGTTGAGACTGCATAAGTTGTACTTCCCCAGGGAGAATGAAGAGCTACTAGAGATAGACGATAATATCCTCAGCGAGATATCTAGCGCATTATCTTCTCTTGGTTACCTAGAAGATAGTAACCAAGACAAAGAATCCATCATGAAAGCCTTTGAAAAATTCGCAATGAAAGAAAACCTGGAAGAAAGGCTACGAGAAGATAACAAGATCTATCGGATCGTGCTTGACTTTCTTGCGGAGAAGGCAAGTAATCGTTGAGCATCATCAGAAGCACTATCTTGGCCTATATCCTGCTGTGGGCATCTGTACATCAGAGAGGATTCATTAGGAGTAGACTATAGAGTAATGATAATGAAGCATCAATCATCTACCTCTTGGACATCACTGAAAAAGATATATCTATTGTTCTTAGTAGTGACGCTATTGCTAGCAGCCTGCAGTATAGGGCAGGAAACTGGCAGCCAGAACAAAAGCAGTACGCCCACGGAAGTTAGCAGTGTACCGAGCCCGAGTCCTGCCGCGAGTTCCTCTCAAAACCCTCCTCCTAGCCCGACCGCCACACAGATAAGCAACTCATCTAGCAGCAGCGCTAGCGCAAATCAAAACAAGCATACTAATATCCCTCAATTCATCCGGCAGGAGGGGGATCTAAGCATACCGGAAGTAGTGCACATGGTGAAGCCTTCTGTAGTGGAGATAATAGCGTGTGAATTTGAGAATTGCAGTCACGGTAGCTCCGGTACTGGATCAGGCTTCATCATCGACAAAGAAGGTCACATAGTGACGAATAATCATGTGGTGGAAGGTGCTCGCCGCGTAACAGCCATACTTTACGATGGTCGAATCAGAGAAGCCAAAGTCGTGGGCACAGATCCCCTCACGGACGTAGCCCTAATAAAGATAAACGACAACAACTTGCAGCCTGCGAAGTTAGGAGATTCCAGTAAGGCACAGGTAGGAGAGACCGTAGTAGCTATAGGTAGTGCATTGGGATTGATGGGCGATCCTACCGTCACCGTAGGGGTTATTTCAGCTTTGGATCGAGCTCAGGAGGAGCCAAGCACGGACCCGACACAGCCTGGAACCAACCTATATGGACTAATTCAGACGGATGCTGCAGTCAACCCTGGTAACAGCGGCGGGCCCTTGCTTAATCTCAAGGGCGAAGTCATAGGCATAAACACGCTTGGGGCTAGACTAACTGAAGGTGGAGTCCCCGTTCAAGGTATAAACTTCGCCGTATCGATCAACACAGCCAAGGATGTTGTCCAGGAGATACTACAGAAGGGAAGAGTTACCTATCCATATATAGGCATATGTACGACATTCATCTACCCTGAGGATGTAGTACGCCAGAACCTTCCTAATGTAAGAGGTCAACTAATAACACCCTGTGCACCAGGGGTTCCCGGAGTGAGACCTGGTACACCAGCAGCCAGGGCTGGTCTGCAGGAAGGGGATATAATCGTCGCCATAGATAATCATAAGATCAGCAACGAAAGCGACTTCGTCAGGATACTTAGAGAGCACGAGCCTGGAGATAGAATTACCCTAACAATAGAAAGAAACGGCAGGAAGATTCAAAAGGAACTAGTACTAGCGGAGAGACCATCTAATTCATAGTCCATAAATACTACAAAAACAAGAGTATCCCACAGGTAACATAATAGACAGAACCTGTGGGATATCTTTGTAGGGGCTAAGTTTATATGCGTAGGAACTGGGCAGATGTAGTACTCGAATCCTGCACGATCTTCGTATTGGTTATGGCGCTTTCTTACCTAGGAAGGTCAAAGTTCAGAGATCTTGTGCTAGATCTGGGTTGGCTGTCCTCTCACGGCCCCACCAAAGCATTCGCGGAATGGTATATAGCAACACCTGGGCATGCAGCTATCAGCTGCTTAGTTATAGCTGTAGCTATTAGTAGCTTATACATACTCTCGCAACTCATGATATTTAAAGCTAAAAGCTAGAAGGGGAGAGGATTAACCTCTCCCCTTCTAGACGTTGGAGCGAGGGACGAGACTCGAACTCGCGACCTCTTCCTTGGCAAGGAAGCGTTCTACCAACTGAACTACCCCCGCATCATCCTAGGAGCGGGCAACGGGAATCGAACCCGTGCCTGGTGCTTGGGAAGCACCTGTGATACCTCTTCACCATGCCCGCTTGTCAAGGTTCATCTCGATTGCATCGATAGTATAGAAAGAGTACAGTCTTGGTGTCAAGACCAAGGTGACTATACAAGACCTATCGCTTGGAACTGTAGGGATCCAGTACATCACGAATACCATCTCCTATATAGGAGAGAAGGATAACCAGAAGGACAAGCATAGCACTGGGCACGAAAACCTGAAACTGAGATTGAGAGAAGAACTTAACCGCGTCATTTATCATCCTGCCTATACTTGCCATTGGAGGCTGAGTTCCGAGTCCAAGCAGGCTTAGAACTGATTCGTTAATTATTACTCCCACAGCATCCAAGGTTGCAGCTGTAATGACCAGGCCGGTAACGTTAGGCAACACATGATTTAGGAGTATACGCCGGTCCGTTACGCCCAAAGCTCTAGCTGCTAGAATAAATTCGCGCTCTCTTATAGAAAGTGTTTCACCACGCACAAACCTGGCCATAAGAGGCCAGCTTACCAGGCTAAGCGCCGTAGCTACTAGAAGTAGCCTACCAATACTCCCAAAGTGCTTGGTAACCCAATCCCCCCACACTGCAGCAACTAATATTGCCAAGAGCAAACCCGGAAAAGCAAAAAGCATATCCGCCAGGCGAGATAGCAGGTTGTCAACCCACCCTCCCAGGTAGCCTGCTAGTAAGCCAATGGTAGCTCCCAGAAGCACATTGATCGCTTCTACTACAAGTACTACCAGCAATGAGACCCTTAAGCCCTGCAATAAACGGGCAAGCGTGTCTCTTCCCAGGTTATCTGTTCCCAGAGGGTGAGAAAGAGAAGGTGCGCTATTAATAGCTAAAAAATCGGTAGCAGCTGGGTCGACTCTATATACAAAAGGGCCTATCAAAGCAGCTAACACTATAAGCACGAAGACAATAAAACTTACGAACGTAACTCTGTTGCGGCGAAATCTCTGCCAGTAGCTGTCTCTGACATGTGATGGCTCTGCTAGCAGCTGGATTGCAGATTCTTCTTGAGCCTGCATAGATTTCTTCCTAACTCACCCTTATTCTGGGATCCAATATCATGTAAGCCATATCTGTCAATAAATTCATGATAACTACAGCCACACCAAGGAGGATAGTAGTTCCCTGAATAACTGCGTAATCCCTCTGCTGAATCGACTGAACAGTGAGGAAGGCTATACCAGGAACATTAAGCAGGTTTTCTACCACAAAAGCACCTGTGATAAGAAAAGCTACTGAGGGTCCTATTACCGTGACTAAAGGTAGCATAGCGTTCCTAAAAGCATGTCTCCAAATTACCAGTCGTCTAGGCAGCCCTTTGGATCTAGCAGTACGAACGTAATCCTGGGTAAGCACCTCGAGCATGCTATTGCGTGTAAGGCGAGTTATATAACCAATATTGGCCGCTGCCAATATTACGACTGGTAAGACATAGTGCTGCCATGTTCCCCATCCAGCAACCGGCAAAGTAGGCAATCCAGCACTGTTCATAAACCTTATTATTTCCCAAGCAATAGGGATAAGAACGAATGAGGGAACAGCATAAAAGGCCAAAGTCAAAAATACTATTGACCTATCTACCACCGAGTTATGCTTTATGGCGGCAATGACTCCCAGTGGTATCCCAATCATCAATCCCAGAACTAGGCCCAAACCACCTACCCTAAACGAGACAGGTACCCCTGACTTAATTAGATCCCATACGCTTCTACCCTCGTATCTATAGGAGAGTCCAAGGTCACCATGCAACAATCCCCATATATAACTCAGGTATTGGGCCCATAACGGCTTATCCAATCCATACTCATGTCTTAGACGAGCGTATGTGGTTGGATCCTGGTGAGGCCCCATCAGTATAAGGATGGGGTCACCAGGAGCTAAGTGTCCTACCATAAAGGTTATGAACGTCAAGCTAAAGAGCACGAACAGAGCACTAAGCAGCCGTCGTGCTATAAACGATCCCATTGCGTTCGGCCTTTTATACAGTCACCTTAGACCAGTCAGGAGCCATTATGCCCTGACCAGTAAGTACAAGCCCCTTTACAGAAGGCCTGATCAGAGCAGTTACCAGTGGATTATACAAAGGTAACCAACCAACCTCGTTTATAGCTATCTGCTCAGCCTGATTATAGAGCCTGAGTCTTTCCTTGAACTGAGAGCTAGCGCTCATAATATCGGCTTTCTCAGTTAGTTCATCGAACTTTTTATTGGACCAATGACCGTTGTTGTTTGGTGACTCAGTCTGTAGTTGCTGTGACAAGAAGTTTTGAGGATCTGGATAATCTGCTCCCCAAATACTTAGGTAAAACTGCAATCCTTTCGTAGGGTTCTCGCGAGTAACATCCAAATTCTTTGAGAAAGTACCCAACTCCATGGGCTGCAAGTTGACTTTTACACCTAGGTTAGTCTGCCACATGCTCTGCAATGCCTCGACAACACGTTCATTGTCGCCCTCCTGACCATAGGCAAGAGTTACATTAATAGAGGAGGGGTCAATCCCAGCAAGCTTTAGTTCTTGCTTTGCCTTATCTGGATCATATTCTAGACCCTTCACAGGCAAATCAGATCCTGGAATTCCCTGAGGCAATATACGATCGGTAGCGTGGACCGTACCACCCAGCACTTTCTCCGCTAATGTATTGCGGTCAGTTGCGAAAGCAAAAGCTCTTCTGACGTGGACATCATCGAATGGCTTCAGCTTATTGTTGAAGCCTATATACCTCACAGCCAGAGCTGGTACCTCCTTGTAGTCAGGCTTGCCTTTTACGTTAGGAATCTCCTGCGCTGGGATACCATCCTGCCCACCCCCTGTAATATCTAACTGACCAGTTTGATAGAGTTGATAAGCAGTCTCGCTATTTTGAATAAATGGCATCTGTATGTTTATCTGTGGTTTGCCCTGCCAATAGTAGGGGTTAGGCTCGAGAGTCATGCTCTGGTTGTGTTTCCACTCTTTGATCCTGAAGGGTCCTGTGCCGAAAGCTTTGTTTGTCCAATCCTTACCACTCTCAACCAGCTTTCTGGGAGCAGCAAACGAGTACGGGAAGGTCATCAGGTCTAGGAAATAGGCTATAGGTCTTTCTAGGGTTATCTCCAAAGTTTGCTTATCTATAACACGGACACCTTTAGCCTCTTTTGCCTTGCCGCTTGCTACGTCCTTTGCACCCAGGATATCCTGTAGCTGGAAAGGAGCAGCAAAGCTCTGCGTAGTTGGAGTCAAGGCTCTATTAATTGCATAAGCAAAATCTTCGGCGGTGCACTCCGAGCCATCTGCATACTTGAGACCAGTTCTGAGCTTGAATGTATAAACTGTACCATCTTTAGATACTTTCCAACTCTCCGCAGCGTCTGGCACAACCTCTAGCTTCTCATTAAGTTTGACCAGTCCAGAGAACACCAGGTTGATAATAAGAATGCTCTGAGCATCCTTAGGGTTAGCCGGATCTATGCTAGATGGTTCAGAAATACCTGTATTAGCCCACCTTAGTACCCCTAAAACTGAAGGAGTTGCCGCACCAGATACTTGAGTTGCAATAGGGGTACTAACAACAGATACAGTCGGGGATGCACTCGGTACTGTGGTCGGAGATGGGCTAGGAGACGAAGGAGGTTGCGAAGGATTTGGAGTTGCAGTTGGACCAGTGATGGATATTCCAGTAGTCGGTGTAGCAGTTGAGGATTTACCACAGGCTGCCAACGCAAGCAGAGCACTGGTTTTGAGACTTAGCCCCAGGAACTTTCGTCTGTGCATATCTTACTCTCCTGAGAGGATTATGAGTTACTATTGTTGAAGAAGCGGGCTAAGATTAGTATAATCCTCGCAAGCTTCATCATCAAAAAGCTAGGGGTTATCTGCTCAGCCGCAAGTATAGAAATAACTAATCCTCACCAGAGAGCGTAGACCATTCCCCATCGGGATGAATCAGCGCATCAGACTCTACTTCTCTGTACTTCCTGACTTTACCCCTACCAACCCCCACGTAGTGTAATCCTGCTTCCTGAGCCTTCAATGGATCTAGAACATTCCTGCCATCGATAATGATCGGCGTGCGCATAATAGAAGCCACTCTCTTGAGATCGATGGATTTGAACTCTGTCCACTCAGTAAGTAGCAGCACAGCATCCGCACCCTCAGCCACCTCATATACATTCCTGCACATCCTGACGTTGGGCAATCTCCTTGAGGCCTTGGGCATGGCTACTGGGTCGTAAGCCTTTATCTCTGCACCCTCCTGTTCGAGCAGTCTCATAATCTCTACAGATGGTGACTCGCGTATATCATCAGTGTTAGGCTTATATGATATGCCCCATACGCCTATAGTTCGCCCTTCGATATACCCTAGCTGCTCCCTTAGCTTGAACAGGACTCTACGAAACTGGTGAGTGTTGACATCCATCACAGCCTTCAAGAGCTTGGGATCTGCTCCATGTATCGCTCCAAGATGTGCCAAGGCCATAACATCTTTAGGGAAGCAAGATCCACCGTAGCCTACGCCAGGACGAAGGAAAGCTTTCCCTATCCTTTTGTCCAATCCCATACCTTCGGCGACTACCGAGACATCAGCCCCAACCTTCTCACAGATATCCGCTATCTCGTTGATAAAGCTTATCTTGGTAGCAAGAAAGGCGTTTGAAGCGTACTTGATCATCTCGGCACTCTTGGTATCTGTAATAAGCACCGGGGCATCAATTGGTTCATACACTTGCCTTAAGCGCTCAGCAGCATACCTGTCTTCTGCACCTATCACTATACGATCTGGGTTCATGAAATCTGAGATCGCCGATCCCTCACGTAAGAATTCAGGATTAGACAACACCTGAACTCCCGCTAATCTGGGATTGACTGTCGATATCAGCCTCTGCAAACTCTGGCATGTACCAACAGGGGCCGTACTCTTGTTCACCACCAGCACATCTGAAGACTGTATTACCTCGGCGATCCTGGCTACAGCAGCTCGTAGTATGGTCACATCAGCGGCTCCATTGGAACTGGGAGGAGTAGGTAGACATAGAAAGATAAAATCTTTATTTATCAGCCCTTCACTGTAATCAGTAGTAAAGAATAACCTGTCGCTGGCAACATTGCGATGTACGAGCTCCTCAAGCCCAGGCTCGTAGAAAGGAATCTCCCCTCTTCGCAGACCATCAATACGCTCGACATCTATGTCTATACAAACCACTGAGTTGCCCAGCTCTGCGAAGCATGCACCAGTTACAAGTCCTACATAGCCAGTGCCTAATATTGCTATCTCATGCACAATCCTTACCTCGTAAGGTTATTAGTATTCATCACCAAATTTTCAAGGCAGTATATCAACCCTGTAGCAGATTCTTGCAACCTGCATCTTATATTGCGTGATCACCAATCACAACTTTACAATATTACGTGTCCAAATTACTTATCGTTGCTACTGCAGATAATCACCTAAGCAAACACTACGCCAAGCTAACTCCCCGCAAGCTAGAGACTAGAAGATCCTGGCTGCAGAGAGCCTTTAAGGCGGCAGTTGACTATGCCATCCAACACAATGCCGATATATTCGTGCAGGCAGGAGATCTATTTGATACTCCTGACCCTTCCAACGCCGACTTGGATTTTGTGGCCTCCTGCTATAAGAGACTCCTACAGAGGGGCACAAAGATCCTAGCAGTAGGAGGAAATCACGATACGCCATCCAACCAAAGTGTGCAAGGTGGAAAATCACCACTAGCCCCGTTAGCGACGCTTGGCGCGCTCAGCTTGCCAGAACGCGGCAAACCATATCAGCTCAATGTTAACTTTGAAGGAAAAAATCTAAGTATTATCAGCTTCACACCCGATTTTGACAGCCGCTCAACTGATCCCCTTGAAACTGTCCTGGATCTAGGCTTAGAGCCAGACATCTTAGTAACTCATGCTGCAGTCGAGGGGCTTACACCTTCTATGGAAAACGATCCTGTAATCAAGTTCGAATCTATTAACAGGGCTCAGCAGCTCAGGCTTGTGGTCACTGGCCACATACATCAGCATCAAAGATTTCAGCTTGGTGGGGTTCAAGTGCTTATACCAGGGGCTACCGAACAGATAACGTTTGGAGAAGCGGGTAACCCTACGGGATTTGCTGCAATCAAAATATCTTCAGACATGAAGATAGAGATACAGCACGTAGATACTCCTCACCAGCCAAGAATCAACCACAACATATACATTACTGATGGAGACACGAACCTACATGAAAAACTCCTCTCAACTATCCTGGAGTCGGCTTCGCCCGACACACTCATGAGGTTAGTGTTATCGGGAGATATCTCAAGGACAACTTATCGATCTCTTGCGCTGGCACAGCTGCTGAAGGCAGGTCAGGAGGCTAATTTCCACTTTGAGATAGATACCACACGCCTGCTTGTGGTAGAGGAGTTTTCAGCAGGTATATCCAGAGGACTGAGAGTATCTCAAGTTGACAGAATCCGCGAGGTGGCTGAAGAACTGATAGGCGTCACAAACGAGCCCTCACAGGTCGATTTGATCCAAAAGGCAAGAGATCTCATACTGGAGCTTTACAACGAGTGATTACACTAGGGGAATTGCAAATCACCAATTTCAAAAGAATTAGGTCGCTCTGTATAACTTTCCCGCGTCAAGGAACAATACTGGTAGAAGGGCCAAATGAATCTGGGAAGAGTACCCTCTTTGAGGCCATATACTTTGCTCTTTATGGTCAACCCATAGTCACAGAGACCAATAGGAAATCTCTGGACGATCTCATAACTTATGGTGAAAACCAGCTTCGAGTAAAGTTATCGGTGCATACTGACAAAAATACCCTGTACATAGACAGGACCGTGAAAAGAAGCAAAGGGTCGACGATTACACTCAGGGTAATGAGCGGGTCTGGGATAGAAGAGGTTATAAACTCCGTTAGAGCAGCAAACAGCCGGATAATACAGGAACTCGGTGGAATCGATGGCTCTGCTTTACTTAACTCCTGCTTAGTAGAACAAAAAAAGCTCTCCAAGCTTGAGGAACTAGATGCCAAAGAAAGGCGAGACTCCCTCATGAAGATACTCAACTTGGAGAAGCTCTCGTATATCGAAGACAGGCTTCGAGTGTCCAAAGGGGAGATAGAGCAGCTCGATGCACTGAAGATTAGGTACGAACTTGCAAACTGCCTGTCGCAGAAGGAGCAGTTGCTGATATCACTTCAGGAGCTGGAAGAAGACTACAGGAATGGGCTCATAAACATGGCCGCCAGCCAAAGCAAATCGCTGTACTCCAAAATAGCCAGCGCTAAGAACGACCTTGGGCAGGCTATGGAGTTACAACAGCTATTAGCTCGCAAAAAGGAGCTCGAAGGAACCATCTCAGCTAATAAGCCCAATAGGTCATTCCTGGAACCTAATACCCTAGCAGCTTTATTTCTATCAGTAATTATCCTGCTTGTAGCATTGTTCGCAAATATAAGTTGGTTCATCAAAGGTCTATTGCTCATAGCCTCTGTAGCCTTTATAGCTTACCTGGTGGTTAGTAATCTAAGGAGGTTAACCTCAAAGGACGCAACTTCTCAAGCTTCAGAAGCTCAATTATTGGCACTCGATCGTAAGGTCAGTGAAATAAGCACTAGTCTTGGGTTGAAAGATCTTAACGGCTTGCAAGACCTAGTAAACCATAGGAATATGCAGATAGCCGAATATGAGACACAGATAAGGTTCCTGCAAACCAATCCTGAGATGGTGCTTGGTGTGGATTTGCAAAGTAGAAAACAAAAGATCGATCAGATAAAGCAGGAAATACAAGTACTTGACCATAGGATAAATTGGCTCAGAAGCGAAATACCTTCTAGCGAGGAAAACTTGCGCTCTCCTCAAGAGTACAAGAAGGAGATAGACAGGCTTGAGGAGGACATAAGAGTACGTGAAATTGCAGTGCATATCTTACAAGAGTCAACCAAGCGCATAATCTCCAACGTACTACCTGATACTGAAAGGAACATGAACTTGCTTCTACCCGTCCTCACTGCTGGTCGGTACCACGATGCCAGAATAAGTGAAGATTACAAGATAGAAGTCTGGGACGAAGAAGCTGGTCGATACGTAGGGAAAAATATTTTCTCAGGCGGTACCAAGGACCAAATGAGCCTCGCATTGCGATTGGCCTTTGCCATCGCCAGCCTGCCACAGGAAAGGGGCACTTCACCAGGATTCCT
>NICF_comb_assmDRAFT_10000918_pt1 | contig 23991 bp, 24 predicted proteins | sample NewIslPassag4_SG_FD_11279 | JGI IMG/M metagenome (IMG submission 11279) | reverse complement strand
CTTTCATCATCTTTTCAACCCTTTGTTTTATTATTCGCATGAATTTATGTAAGCTATTCAAAATAGTAAATTATGTAATAATTTTAAATTATATTTTTTATATTTAACGAATTAGTAATTATTTCCTAATTTTATTTTATTCTATATGAGAACTATTTTCTATTAAAGTTTACACAAAAAACCGCTAACCAATATGTAATTGGTTAACGGTTTTTAATCATAGTTATTCTTCAGTATTATCCTCTATTTCCCTATTTATTTCTTCTGTATCTTTTTCTGTTTCTTCCTTATCAACTTTACAGACAGCTGCGACCAGACTGTTCTCATCAAGACGAATTAATTTTACCCCGGTAGCAATCCGGCCCATTTGTGAAATGTCGGATACCGCTGTTCGGATTAAAATCCCGTTATCGGTTATAATCATCACATCGTCTTCTTCGGTTACTGCCCTCATGGCAACCAACAATCCCTTTTCCGGAGTGATTTTACATGTTTTTAGTCCTTTTCCTCCCCGATTTTGAAGACGATATTTTTCTTTAGGGGTCCGTTTCCCATATCCTTTTTCCGTTACCACCAATACTTCTTGTTCTTCCTCCAAAATATCCAATCCGATGACTTCATCATCTTCATCCAAGCTAATACCTTTTACTCCAGTGGCATTACGTCCCATGGCCCGGACATCGGTTTCACGGAACATGATCAGCATGCCCTTTTTTGTTCCCATAATGATATCTTTGCTTCCATCGGTTAATCTGACAGAGATTAATTCATCGCCGTCCTTCAAATTGATGGCGATCAATCCATTATTTCGGATATTGGCAAAGGAAGAAACCGGTGAACGTTTTACAATTCCTTGTTTTGTGGCAAAGAATAAATAAAGATCTTCATTGTATTCTTCAGCAGGAATGATGGTATTGATATATTCATCTTTATCCAGTTCTACTATATTTACTGCAGGAATGCCTTTTGCAGTACGACCGAATTCAGGAATTTTATAACCCTTTGTTTTATAAACCTTTCCTTTATTTGTAAAGAAGAGGATCGTAGCATGGGTTGAGGTTGATATCATATGTTCGACAAAATCATCTTCATTTGTTCCCATACCCTGGACACCTCTTCCTCCCCGTTTTTGGGAACGATAGGTCGAAAGGGGTAGACGTTTTATATAGCCCTTTCTCGTTAGCGTAATGATAATCTGTTCCTCTGGGATCAGATCTTCATCTTCCAAATCTTCCGGCCCAGAAAAGGTTATTTCTGTCCTTCTCTCATCGTTATATTTTTCCTTAATATCCGTTAGTTCAGTGCGAATAATACCCAATATTTTTTCTTCGTCTGCCAAGATCGCCTTTAATTCAGCAATAAGTTTGATAAGCTCAGCATATTCTTCTTCGATTTTTTCCCGTTCCAGACCTGTTAACCTTTGAAGGCGCATATCAAGGATCGCTTGAGCTTGTTTTTCAGATAAGGAAAAGCGGTTCATTAAACCTTCTTTTGCGATCTCAGTTGTACTTGAATTTCGGATGAGATTGATTACTTCATCAATATGATCGAGGGCAATACGCAAACCTTCTAAAATATGTGCCCGTGCTTCTGCTCTTCGTAAGTCAAACTCCGTCCGACGGCGAATGACTGTTTTTTGATGTTCTAGATAATAGTAAAGCACTTGCTTCAGATTCAACACTTTCGGCTGTCCGTTCACCAATGCAAGCATATTGATTCCAAAATTCGTTTGTAAAGCTGTAAATTTGTATAAGTTGTTCAATAGCACATTGGCATTGACATCTTTTCTTAATTCCATGACGATGCGCATACCCCGACGGTCTGATTCATCCCGAAGGGCAGTAATCCCATCAATTCTTTTTTCCCTTACTAATTCTGCTATTTTTTCAATCAGGCGAGCCTTGTTTACTTGATAGGGAATCTCGGTAACAATGATTGCCTGCTTTCCATTAGGCATTTCTTCAATAAGCGTTTTTGCTCTTAATGTAATCGAACCTTTTCCAGTTTCATACGCTTTTCGGATGCCAGCTTTCCCTAAAATTAATCCTCCCGTCGGAAAGTCCGGACCTGGAATATATTCCATCAATTCTTCAATGGAGATGTCAGGGTTATGGCTTAATGCTAAAATACCGTCAACCACCTCTCCTAATTGATGGGGAGGAATGTTGGTTGCCATCCCAACGGCGATTCCGGTTGTCCCATTGACTAGCAAATTTGGAAAACGGGAAGGTAATACTACCGGTTCCTTTTCCTGACCGTCGTAGTTGTCCTGATAATCGATCGTATCTTTGTTTATATCCCTCAACAATTCCATGGATATTTTGGACATTCTCGCTTCCGTATACCGCATTGCCGCTGCGGAATCCCCGTCAATAGAACCAAAGTTACCATGCCCATCTACGAGGGGATAGCGATAGTTAAAATCTTGCGCCATCCGCACCATAGTTTCATATACAGCCGCATCTCCATGGGGGTGATATTTACCGATAACATCCCCAACAATACGAGCACTTTTTTTATAAGGTTTATCGGATGTGATTCCTAAATCATTCATGGAGTAAAGGATTCTACGTTGAACTGGTTTCAGTCCGTCCCGTACATCCGGCAATGCCCTTGAAACAATGACGCTCATGGCATAGTCCAGGAATGACGTTTTCATTTCCGTACTTAAATTTATTTCCTTTACATTAGAACTGGGTGTATCCGCCATGTATAAAGGTACCTCCTTTTCCCATTAAGGGATCTGGGCTGATCCATCGTTGAAGGATGAAAATTAGCCCAAAACATTATATATCCAGATTTTTGACAAATACTGCATTCTCTTCTATAAATTTCCTTCTAGGTTCGACCTGATCACCCATTAGCATTTCAAAGGTTTCATCAGCCTCAATGGCATCGGTAAGCTGAACCTGCAATAAAACTCTATTTTTAGGGTCCATTGTTGTTTCCCATAGCTGTTCCGGGTTCATTTCCCCAAGACCTTTATATCGTTGGATGCCCGGTTTAGGATTGGCAGGGAGCGATTTTAAAATTTCCTCCAATTGCTTGTCATTATAAGCATATTCAATCCGTTTTCCCTGCTGGACTTTGTATAGGGGAGGCTGGGCAATATAAACATATCCTGCTTCGATAATTTGTCTCATATATCGATAGAAGAACGTTAATAATAACGTGCGTATATGAGCACCGTCCACATCAGCATCGGTCATAATGACAATTTTATGATAACGGGCCTTGGATATATCGAAATCCTCGCTGATTCCGGTTCCGATTGCCGTGATCATGGAACGGACTTCCGCATTGGACAAAATTTTATCCAGTCTAGCCTTTTCAACGTTTAAAATTTTTCCCCTTAATGGAAGAATGGCCTGAAAATGGCGATCCCTTCCTTGTTTTGCGGAACCACCAGCTGAATCCCCCTCAACGATATAAAGTTCGCAAATCGTCGGATCATTGGAGGAACAGTCTGCCAATTTCCCCGGTAAGTTAGATACTTCCAATACGTTTTTCCTACGGGTTAATTCTCTGGCCCTTTTTGCAGCTACACGGGCTCTAGCTGCCATTAGACCTTTATCGACAATTTTCCTGGCAATAGTAGGATTTTCCAGTAAAAATTTCTCGAAGGCTTCTGAAAATAATGAATCCGTAATCGTTCTTGCTTCAGAGTTTCCTAATTTCGTCTTTGTTTGACCTTCAAATTGAGGATTTGGATGTTTAACAGAAATGATGGCCACAATTCCTTCCCGGACATCTTCACCGGTTAAATTTTCATCCTTCTCTTTAAAAATATTATTTTTCCTTGCGTAGTCATTAATCACCCGGGTTAGGGCCGCTTTAAACCCAGCTTCATGGGTCCCACCTTCATAGGTATGAATATTATTTGCGAAGGAATATATAATGCTTGTATACCCATCGTTATATTGAAGGGAAATCTCCACAGTTATGCCATCTTTAACTCCTTCAATATAAATTGGTTCTTCATGAATCACATTTTTGTTTTTATTCAAATAGCTAACATACGACTTTATTCCGCCTTCAAAATGGTATTCAACCTTCCGTTTATTTTCCCGGCGATCCTCCAAGGAGATTTTCAACCCTTTATTCAAAAAGGATAGTTCCCGAATTCGATTTGCCAGTTGATCAAAATCATATACCAAAGTTTCGGTGAAAATTTCCGGATCCGGGGTAAAATGGGTTGTCGTTCCAGTACGGTCAGTTTCCCCAATGACAGTCAAGTCACAGGCTGGAACCCCCCTTACATATTTTTGGTAATGGATTTTTCCATCCCGATGGACGAAAACTTCCATTTCCTTCGATAAAGCATTAACGACTGAGGCACCGACTCCGTGCAATCCCCCGGAAACTTTATATCCACCACCGCCAAATTTTCCTCCGGCGTGCAATACCGTGTGGATTACTTCAACTGCCGGTCGTCCCATCTTTTCATGAATCCCAACCGGAATCCCCCGACCATTATCAATAACTGTAATACTATTATCCTCTTCAATAATGACTTGAATCTCCGTACAATAGCCAGCCAGAGCTTCATCGATACTGTTATCGACAATTTCCCAAACAAGGTGATGTAACCCGCGGCTACTCGTGGAACCTATATACATACCCGGACGTTTACGAACCGCTTCCAGGCCTTCCAATACTTGGATTTGACTCTCATCATAATTATTGTTCGTTGTTGAGGACTGAATATGATTTTCCATCTTCAACATTCACCTACGCTTTCCATGATCGCTAAATCTGTTAGCTACCTTATCATTTTCAAAAGTATGACTGCATATTTTTCATACGTCTTACCAAGGTTTGGGGTAAATAGGGGGAAGGATAAGTTCCTTGTTCCGTAATAACTAAAGATTTGAAGGGACCTTGGAACACCTGGTCATCAGAATTACTTTTATCCCGTTGTGGGCTTTCATTCTGATTCCAATGGATAATCGCGATAATATCATTTACGCGAATCATCTGGTCTTCGTTGATCAATACATACAAAAAAATCCCCCGCTCCCATATTAAAAATGTTCTTTTACCATTCCTTTTTCCACATAAAGGGTATCGGCCTCTTTAATTGTAATATGATCAATTCCATCAACACTTGTTGTTGTCACAAAGGTCTGGACTTTCCCTTGAATGGTGCTTAAAAGATGGGATTGTCTGTGATCATCCAATTCAGAGAGAACATCATCCAAAAGGAGAACGGGGTACTCACCGATTTCACTTTTGATCAACTCGATTTCAGCCAACTTTACAGAAAGAGCTGTTGTTCTTTGTTGGCCTTGAGAGCCGAAAACTTGAATGTCCCTGTCATTAACGATAAAACTAATGTCATCCCTATGGGGACCAAATAACGTACTTCCCCGTTCAATTTCTTTCTCTTTAAGAGCCAAATATTTTTCTTCGTACACATTTATCATTTTCGTCAATGAATCTTCTTCTGATACGTTCACGGATGGGTTATATTTGATTTCCAAGGTTTCCAAACCCCTTGAAATCCCTTTATGGATTTTCTGCGCCCATTCTTCCAACATCAGCAAAAATTCATATCTTTTGGAAACAATTTTCCCGGCCAGTTCGATTAACTGGGATGTATAAATGTCCAATAGTGCCAAATCCTTTTGCTGTTTCGTCTGGAGAAGTTTTAAATACTGATTACGCTGATAAAGAATTTTATTATATTGGCTAATGGAAAAAAGATAGACCGGAGAAACTTGTCCGATTTCCATATCAATAAATCTTCGCCGAATGCTGGGGCTTCCCTTAACAAGGTTTAAATCCTCTGGGGCAAACATGACAACATTGAAATTCCCGACATATTGGCTAAGACGGGATTGCTCAATATGGTTCACTTTAGCCTTTTTTCCCCGTTTCATAATGGATAATTCCAAGGGTAAAGAACTGTTCCGTTTCTCGACTCTACCCTCTATTTTAGCATAATCCTGATCCCAATGAATTAACTCCCTGTCATTCGTCGTTCGATGGGACTTCGCCATAGCCAGAACATAGATGGCTTCCAACAAATTTGTCTTTCCTTGTGCATTTTCCCCAAGGATGATGTTAACTTTGTTTTCAAAGGTCAATTCCAACTCGCTATAATTGCGGAAGTTCTTTAAATGGATATTTTTTACAAACATAATGGAAACTCCCTTTTATTGAACCCTTTTAATAATATAGGCACCGGATTCAGGGACTCTAATCATATCACCATCATAAAGTTTTCGACCACGTCTTTGTTCCGCTTCACCATTTACATACACGATATTTTCCTGAAGATACCATTTTGCCATACCACCGGATTGAATAAGGTCAGCCATTTTTAAAAATTGACCGATCGTTATGAAGTCCGAATGGATTTCGATTGTTTTTGTCATCTTCATCTGTATCCTTTCCAAGACTCTAATATATTAATTTTACTAAAATTATTGGCAATTAACAAAGGGCAGGATACTAAAATCGAATTTTCTTAGTATGGTTCAAATTTTTCCCTTAATCAAAGAATTATCAAAAATAAAAGGAACGTGAACCAAATTAGTCCACGTTTCACTCGCTGTTTTTCAATGGGGTCCTCATTAAAAGGTGCGGACCGGGAGCAATAATTGAACGATGGATTCATCACCGTCTGTCTTTATGACAAAGGGGCGCATCGCACCGGTAAAATAAATGGTGACATCCGTTCCGTCAATAGCCCGAAGAGCATCCATCATATATTTGGCATTGAAGGAAATTTTTATGTCTTCGCCTTCTACATAGTGGCTTTTTATTTTTTCCACAACCGTACCAATTTCGGGAGAATAAGAAGTTACTTCAATCATTCCCTGTTCCAGAGTTGAAAACTTGATGACGCTAGATTTACCTTCTTTCGCCAGCAAGGAAGCCCGGTCAACCGCTTCAAGAAAGTCTTTTGTATTAATATTGACAGTTGTTTTGCTCGATTCAGGAATTAATTTTGAAGTATCCGGATATTTCCCTTCCAATAGACGCGAGAAGAAAAGTAAGTGTTTCGATTTAAATAAAATTTGATTTTCTGTTATGACAAATTGGATCGGTTCATTTGTGTCATCCAAAACTTTTGTGAGTTCATTTAAACTTTTTCCAGGTATGACAATGGAATATGAATGATTGGAGCTTGATTGATTTTGCAAATAAGCTTTTTTCATTGCCAGGCGATGACTATCCGTGGCTACAGCAACAAGCTCATTATTTTCAATGGACCAGTGTACCCCTGTTAATATGGGCCTTGTTTCCGAGGAGGATACGGCAAAAACAGTCTGTTTAATCAATGTTTTCAATAGATCTGTTTGGATTGTAAAACTGTTTTCCTCCTCAATATGCGGAAGACGGGGATATTCTTCAGCGTCTAGACCGTGAATAACGAATTCGGCATTACCGGAACGAATGATCGTTTTATATTGATCTTCCACTGAGATTTCTACGATGGATTCCGGCAACTTCCTCACAATTTCACTAAAAAAGCGGGCTTGAAGCACAATGGATCCAGTTTCAATAATTTCGACGAGGATGTTATCATCCTCTTCCTTCGGGATAAAAGATTTTATCGAGATATCGGAGTCACTTCCGGTTAGAGTAACCCCGTCATTGGTTGTATCGATCTTGATTCCTGTCAGGATAGGAATCGTTGTTCTGGATGCAACAGCTTTAAGGACATCTTGGACCCCTTTAGCCAACAGATCCTTTTGAATGACAAACTTCATTAGTTTCGTCCCCCAATTTCTATAATATAAAAATAAAAAAATCAGTAGTTATAGTAATATAGCATGTGATTATGTGGATAAGTATGATTTTCTGTGTAAAACACAGTCTATCCACATGTGGATAGACTGTATAGTTCGGAAAAGTTATCAACATTATCCACGATTTGATAACTTTATGATTCCACATATTCATCTTTATATCTAATGATGGATGAGTGTAGCTTACTGAATTTTAAGCATGTTTTCCAGTTCCTGAATTTGCTTTTTGAAGATAGGATCCTTTTCGATCATCGATGTTATTTTTTCGTGGGCATGGATGACAGTCGAATGATCCCGTCCTCCAAACTCCTCACCGATTTTTGGCAAGGAAAAGTCCGTTAATTCCCGGGATAAATACATGGCAATTTGCCTAGGAAAAGCAACGGATTTCGTTCGTTTCTTTGCTTTAAAATCTTCCATTTTCAAACCGAAATGTTCTCCGACTACCCGTTGGATATCTTGGATGGTAATCGTCTTCGGTTTCGAATTGGGTATGATGCTTTTTAACGCTTCAGCTGCCAAATCTGCATTAATATCCTTGTTTTGTAAGGATGAATAAGCAACGACCCGGATCAGAGCCCCTTCTAGTTCCCGAATGTTTGAATCGATTTGATTGGCAATGTATAGCATCACTTCATTGGGGATCTCAAGTCCCTCCGCCTTAGCTTTCTTGCGCAAAATGGCAATTCTTGTTTCCAAGTCCGGCGGCGTTATATCCGTGATCAAGCCCCATTCGAATCTAGAACGGAGCCGGTCTTCAAGGGTGGGAATTTCCTTAGGAGGCCGGTCACTGGATATTACAATCTGCTTGTTTTCTTCATGAAGCGTATTAAAGGTATGGAAGAATTCCTCTTGGGTGGATTCCTTACCTGCCAAAAACTGAATATCGTCAATCAATAGAATATCAACATTACGGTATTTGTTACGGAAATCATCCGGGCGATTGTCCCGAATCGAATTAATAAATTCATTTGTAAATTTTTCCGATGATAAGTAGACGACCTTCGCATTCGGATTATGTTCCAGTACATAGTGGCCAATCGCATGCATCAAGTGGGTTTTTCCCAAACCGACACCGCCGTAGATAAATAAAGGATTATAGGCCTTGGCAGGGGCTTCAGCTACTGCTAAGGATGCAGCATGGGCAAAACGGTTTCCAGAGCCGATGACAAAAGTGTCGAAGGTATACTTGGGGTTCAACATGTTTTGAGCGGGATTATAGGATGTTTCCGTTTTGGGACTTTTCTTATGCTCAGTTCGATTCGTAGCGGGATGTTCAGGATATGCCTCCGGAATGGTAAACTTCAAGTTCAAATGTTCACCGACCAAATCATACAAAATATCCGCCAGCAAATCTTTATAATTTCCGTCCAGCCAGTCTCTAGCAAAATCATTTGGAGCTTCAATGATCAAAGTTTTCCCTTGAAGGGATACTGCCTTTGTTGACTTCAGCCAAGTATCAAAGCTCGGTTTGCTAATCTTTTTTTCTATGGCCGCCAATGTTTTGCCCCACAAGTCTCCGAGATTTTCCAATGGCCGCTCCCTCCTCGAATGTAATGTCTATAATTGAGATGATTAATAACGATTTGAATAGGTCTGGTGTTATTTGTGGATAATTTATTAATAAGGAATAAAAAGGGATTTAGACAAAATCCACATACTGTGGACAATTTTTTACACTTTATCAGAATAACTTATTCACATGTTATTAACAGTTTGTGGATAAGTAAAAATGGAAAAGGAGTTATCCATAATTAAAACACATACCATCATATCAAAAAAAACCATAAACGGCAATGGTAAGAAGGAAATATCCACAAAACTGTATGGTTGTTTATATTTGGTTATCCACAGGGTATGAAAATGTGAAAAAAATGTCGATTGCCTGTGGATTACTAAAAATGGTGTCGAATAGTTATCCACCTCATTATTAACATTTCTTAAGAAACTACAACAAGAGACATCTGTTGGTGGAAATAAAAAGCGTAGTTGCACGAAAAAGGAATTATTTACAAACAGTTGACATCCTTTTGAAATCATTTATATAATTATGTAGACTGTCTTGAACTGTTTTCCTCGAATAGGGAGGTGTCATATATGAAAAGAACATATCAACCGAATGTTCGTAAAAGAAGCAAAGTGCACGGATTCCGTAAAAGAATGAGTACAAAAAATGGACGAAAAGTATTGGCTCGTCGCCGTCGTAAAGGCAGAAAAGTATTGTCTGCATAGGCCACTGATCTTCAGTGGTCTTTTTTTCAATAATTTGGAAAGAATTAATTTAGAGTCTAGGGGGTTTTTCTGATTTCCAACTCCGTTTCTTTGATACATAGCTAGGTTCAAGGTGTGATTATTATGAAAAAAAGTTATCGAATAAAAAAAAATGAAGATTTTCAGCGTATCTTCCAAGAGGGAAAATCTGTTGCCAACCGACAATTTATTGTCTACAAATTGGAAAATAGCGAGATCCCCCATTTTCGTATCGGACTATCTGTCAGCAAAAAAATCGGCAATGCAGTGATGAGAAACCGAATAAAACGCTTGATACGGCAAGTTTTTCATGAGTTGGAAAGTCAAATCAATCCAAATTACGACTACATTATCATCGCCAGAAAACCTGTTGCCGAAATGGATTATAAAGAGGTCAAAAAGAGCTTGATCCATGTTTTAAAAATTGCAAAAAGTATTAAGCTGGATTAATAGTTTACTCATTATTCTTAAAAAAAAATGTTTTATATACTATTAAAAGGGAATAGAAAAGTGTTAAAATGATTGGTGACGGTTACACACGGAGAGAAAAATAGGAGTCTAGGAGGACTTGTGTTAGTGAAGAAAAAAGGAATTTTGCTAGTCATTGTACTTTTTGCGGCACTATTGCTTTCGGGATGTACAGAAACCAACGTCCCGATTACGAAAGATAGTACTGGTTTTTGGAATCAATTTATTGTTTACCCTTTATCCTGGTTAATTATCAAGATCGCAACCTTATTTCCGGGCAGTTGGGGTTACGGTTTGTCCATCATCCTAATCACCATCGTCATCCGTCTTATCCTCCTACCATTGATGATTAACCAAATTAAAAGTTCGAGAAAAATGCAATTGATTCAACCGGAACTGGAAAAATTAAAGAAAAAATATTCTTCAAAAGATGCCCTTACCCAAAAAAGACTTCAAGAAGAGCAGATGTTATTATTGCAAAAATATGATATAAACCCAATGTCCGGTTGTTTACCAATTTTGATACAGCTTCCGATTCTCATGGGATTTTACCATGCCATTATTCGGACTGAGGAAATCCGTGGCAGTTCTTTTCTATGGTTTTCCTTGGCAGAAGTGGATTTTATTCTTCCCTTTATTGCAGGTGCGACCACGTATTTTCAGCAAAAAGCGATGATGAAAGGGCAGAACAATAATCCCCAAATGGCGATGTTGCTCGTGCTAATGCCGATTATGATTGTTATCTTTTCCTTCATGTTGCCATCGGCATTGCCCCTTTACTGGATTGTCGGAAACTTATTTTCTATTGCTCAAAGTTACTTTATTAAAACGCCAGAATTAGCCGGGTTGGAAAAGCAAACCTCTGTTTCTGGTCGTCAGGGAGGAAAGAAAAAGTGAGACAAGTAACCGCCACCGGCCAAACAGTAGAAGAAGCAATCGAGGCCGGCTTGAAAGAGTTGAACGCTTCAAGGGAACAAGTGGAAATTTCGATTGTGGATGAGGGGAAAAGAGGGGTTCTGGGAATTTTTGGTGCCCGCCCAGCCATTGTAAAAGTCAAGTTAATCCTTGACCCGATTGAAGAAACAGTAAAGTTTTTAAAACAGGTTTGCAAATATATGAATGCGGAAATTGAAGTTGAGGTCAAAACAGAAGGTAAGCATGTATATTTTAACTTGAAAAGTGAAAAGGCTGGGTTTTTAATTGGAAAAAGGGGCCAAACCTTAAATGCTTTGCAAAGTTTGGCTCAACTGGTTTTAAACAAGCATTCCGATCAGTTTAAATTGTTGCATCTGGATGCGGAGAATTATCGAAGTCGTAGGGAAGAAAGCTTGACTCAGCTAGCTCATCGGATGGCGAAAAAGGCAGTGAGGGAAAAAAGAAAAATTTCTTTGGAACCGATGCCTGCTTATGAAAGAAGGATCATCCATACAGCCTTATCGGATCATGCCAAGGTAACGACCTACTCAGAAGGAACAGAACCGAAGCGGTATCTAGTCATTGAGCCTAAATAAGTATTAAAAAGAAGATCTTTAGCCAGGAAGAAGGCTAAAGATTTTTTTTGTCCCAAAACATGCGATAAAAAAAGTTATCCACATGTGCATAAATCAAAGAAGCTTCCTTTCGTTTTCAACAATTGTATGATATTCTATTTCAAGAAAAATAGCCTTTGTGGATAAGTGGTTATCCTTGTAATAGAAAATATCAGTTGAAATAGAAAATATAAGATAGACTGAGGTGAAATCCGTTGCCATTGGAAACAGATACAATTGCAGCCATATCCACAGCTTTAGGTGAAGGAGCGATCGGCATCGTCAGATTATCAGGACCGGAATCTATCGATATTGCCGATTCAATTTTCCAAAGTCCTGTAGGAAAGAAACTGCATTCTGTGCAAAGCCATACCATCCATTATGGATTTATTGTGGATAAAAAAACAGGAAAAAAAATAGAAGAAGCCATGGTCACCGTTATGAGGGGACCAAAAACCTTTACAAGGGAAGATGTCGTGGAAATCAATTGCCATGGCGGATTGCTCTCTACCAACCGGGTGTTGGAAGCGGTTCTGGAAAGTGGCGCCAGACTTGCTGAACCAGGCGAATTTACAAAACGGGCCTTTTTAAATGGGCGAATAGATCTTGCCCAAGCAGAGGCTGTAATGGACTTAATTCGGGCAAAATCGGAGCGGGCCATGAATCTTGCCTTGGGGCAAATGGAAGGAAGACTGTCCAAGCGAATCAAGCGTCTCCGGCAGGAATTGTTGGAGGTTTTGGCACAGGTAGAGGTCAATATTGATTATCCTGAGTACGATGATGTGGAAGAAATGACCCATCAAGTCTTTAAGGAAAAAGCTAACTATGTGAAATCGGAGATAAAAAAGTTGTTAGAAACAGCCCGAGGTGGGAAAATATTGAGGGAAGGTCTTGCTACAGTTATTATCGGCAGGCCAAACGTTGGGAAATCCTCCCTCCTAAACAGCTTTGTTCAAGAAAATAAAGCCATTGTGACAGATATTCCGGGAACAACAAGGGATGTTATTGAAGAGTATGTAAATATTCGAGGAATCCCCCTCCGATTGCTTGATACGGCAGGTATTCGGGAAACGGAAGATGTTGTGGAAAAAATCGGGGTAGAACGTTCGATGAAGGTTCTAGAGGAAGCAGATTTAATCCTCTTTATGCTAAACTATAATGAGCCCCTTTCGGAGGAAGATCGTAGGCTTTTTGAAAAAATTATAAATAAGGAAGCTATCATTATCATTAATAAGCTTGATTTGCCAAAACGCATTGATATGGAAGAAGTTGAAAGACTTGCAGCGGGAAGGAAAATTATTATGGCCTCAATTAAAGAAGATCAAGGGATCGATGAACTGGAAAAGGCCATCGGCGAAATGTTTTTCTCCGGAAGCATAGAGTCTGGAGACTTGACTTATGTATCCAATGCCCGGCATATCAGCTTATTAAATGCCGCATTAAAAAGTATTAATGACGCATTAGCGGGAATTGAAATGGGAATCCCCATTGATATCGTTCAAATCGATATGACAAAGGCTTGGGAAACTTTGGGTGAAATCATTGGTGAAAGGATCCATGATGAATTAATTAACCAACTGTTTTCCCAATTTTGCCTAGGTAAGTAAGGAGTAAAGGAGGGACTGTTATGAAAACTTATGAAGCAGGCCAATATGATGTCATTGTAATAGGTGCTGGTCATGCAGGATGTGAGGCTGGTTATGCAGCCAGCAAATTGGGGGCAAAAACTGCCTTAATCACAATCAATTTGGATATGATTGCTTTTATGCCTTGTAATCCCTCCATCGGAGGACCGGCCAAGGGGATTGTTGTCAGAGAAATTGATGCCCTTGGCGGTCTTATGGGAAAGGTGATCGACAAAACCCACATTCAAATGAGAATGTTAAATACAGGAAAGGGGCCCGCTGTTCGTGCCCTTCGTGCTCAAGCCGATAAAGTGCTTTATCAACGGGAAATGAAGCGGATTTTGGAAAATCAACCGAATTTACAGCTGATTCAAGGAATGGTTGAGCGGCTTGTTGTGGAAGATGGTACGGTTACCGGGGTCATTACAAAAACCGGCGGTGTGTATAGGGCAAAAACGGTTATAATTACAACTGGTACCTTCTTACGGGGCGAAATCATTATTGGGGAATTAAAATATTCCAGCGGCCCTAATAATCAACAACCATCCATTAAGCTATCTGAACACTTGGAAGAGCTTGGTTTTGAATTGGTTCGGTTTAAAACCGGTACGCCTCCCCGAGTTAATGGAAAAACCATTGATTATTCGAAAACGGAAATCCAACCTGGAGATGTGGAACCAAGGGCATTTTCCTATGAAACAACCGAATATATTACAGATCAGTTACCCTGCTGGCTGACCTATACAACGGAGAAAACCCATCAAATTATTGATGAAAATCTCCACCGCAGTCCGATGTTTTCCGGTATGATTAAAGGAAGGGGACCAAGGTATTGCCCTTCCATTGAAGATAAAGTTGTCCGTTTCCATGATAAACCGAGACATCAAATTTTCCTTGAGCCAGAAGGAAGAAATACGGAAGAGGTATACATTCAAGGGCTTTCCACAAGTTTGCCGGAGGAAGTCCAGCATGAATTAATTGCTAGCGTCCCTGGTTTGGAAAATGCGAAAATGATGAGACCAGGGTATGCCATAGAATATGATGCCATCGTTCCGACCCAATTATGGCCAACTCTAGAGACAAAGATTATTAAAAATCTTTATACCGCAGGTCAAATTAATGGAACGAGCGGCTATGAAGAAGCTGCCGGTCAAGGTATAATGGCTGGCATAAATGCAGCAATAAGGGCCCTAGGGAAAAATGAAGAGCTGATCCTTTCCAGATCCGACGCCTATATTGGAGTTATGATCGATGACCTGGTTACAAAAGGGACTTTGGAACCTTATCGATTGCTGACATCCCGGGCTGAATACCGTCTTCTTTTGCGCCATGATAATGCCGATTTACGGCTAACTGAAATTGGTCGAAAAATCGGTCTCATTAGTGATGAAAGATATGAAAAGTACATCTTAAAAAAGAAAAACATTGACGAAGAAATTAAACGTTTGAAAAATACCATTATAAAACCGAATGAACAAACTCAGGAATTGTTAAAGTCCCTTGGTTCCAGTGAATTAAAGGATGGTATCCGAGCATCCGACTTATTACGCCGTCCGGAAATTGACTACACCCATATTAAAGCATTGATTCCAATTGAAAAGGAACTTTCTCCTGATGAGGAAGAACAAGTGGAAATTCAAATTAAGTATGAAGGTTACATCCAAAAGGCCATGGAACAGGTAGAGAGAATGAAGAAAATGGAAGATAAAAAAATTCCACCTGATATCGATTATGATGCGATCAATGGTTTGGCCAATGAAGCCAGGGAAAATTTAAAGAAAGTCCACCCATTAACATTAGCTCAAGCTTCCCGGATTTCAGGGGTCAACCCTGCCGATATTTCAATTTTGCTTGTTTATTTGGAACAAGGAAAAATTGCAAGAATCTCAAATGGATAAGAATGAAGAACAAGGATGCGTATCTATGAATATTGAACGGTTTCAAACAGAATTACAAAAAAATGACATTCATTTAACCCAAAAGCAGCTCGATCAGTTTGAAACATACTGGAAAATGCTTGTGAAGTGGAATGAAAAAATAAATTTGACGGCTATTACTGAACGGGAAGAAGTCTATTTAAAACACTTTTATGACTCCCTAACCGGAGCTTTCTACTTTCCTTTTGTACAAAAGGAAAATGATCCTGCCCCGACGCTCTGTGATGTTGGGGCGGGGGCTGGTTTTCCCAGTATTCCAATCAAAATTGCCTTTCCTCATTTACAAGTTACCATTGTTGACTCCTTAAAAAAGAGAATCACTTTTCTTGAGGAATTGGCGAAGGAATTGCAGCTGGAAAATGTCCACTTCTATCATGATCGGGCGGAAACCTTCGGACAGAATCCCCTTCACCGGGAGAAATATGATATAGTCACCGCAAGGGCAGTGGCAAGATTATCGGTATTAAGTGAATTATGTCTACCCCTTGTGAAAAAAAATGGATATTTTATTGCCTTTAAGGGTTCAAGTGGAAAGGAAGAGTTAGTTGAGGCCCAAAAAGCCTTATCCATTTTGGGAGCGCATACCGAAAATGTCCATCATTTCCACCTACCCATTGAAGACAGTGAAAGAACCCTTTTGATTTTTAAAAAGGATAAACAAACACCTAAGAAATATCCGAGAAAACCGGGTGTCCCCAGCAAAAATCCCCTTTAAATGTCTGAGTGGGCAGGAATTCGACAGTTGTTTAAAGAAATATCACAATAAACGCGAAGTGAGCCTTCATATTAAAAAAGGTGGTGTGAAAAAAAGTGAACCCTTTTTCCCGACTATTTGGATCCGATGTCAAGGAGCAAACGGAGAAAAACATAACCAGTTTGGACAACACTGTACAGGATGAAAGTGAAAAAATAGAGCATCTGCCTGTTGGGAATATCGTCCCAAATCGTTATCAACCCAGGACCATTTTTGATGAAGCTAAAATCGATGAATTGGCGAAGACCATTCACACCCACGGAATAATCCAACCAATTGTCGTTAGGGAACTGGAAAAGGGGAAATATGAAATCATTGCTGGGGAAAGACGGTTTCGGGCAATAAAAAAATTAGGATGGGATACGGTTCCTTGTATCATTAGAAATATGAATGACAAGGAAACGGCATCCATGGCATTGATAGAAAATTTGCAACGGGAGGAACTGACTCCTATTGAAGAAGCGTTGGCTTTTAATCAACTGCTGGAAATCCATGAATTGACCCAGGAAGCATTAGCTCAAAGGCTGGGAAAAAGCCAATCAACGATTGCAAACAAATTACGGCTATTAAAATTGCCGAAACAGGTTCAAGACGCCATTCTGAACAAATCCATTACCGAACGGCATGCCAGGGCACTTATGCCATTGAAAGATGAGGCTTTGCAACTGAAGGTATTAGACGAAATTCTTGAGAAAAACTTGAATGTAAAACAAACGGAAGAACGGGTAACCAAGCTATTAACAGCATCTGACAAACCCAAAAAGCCTAAAAGAATTTCCTTAAGTAAAGATGTACGGATTGCTGTCAATACAATTCGGCATTCCTTGGTTATGGTTGAAAAAAGCGGCATCAAGACGGAAACGACTGAAGAAGAGCTGGAAGATTTCTACCAAATTACCATCCGTATTCCGAAGAAAAAATCATAGTTTCATAGATGAAAACTCTGTATGAAGGCTGAATTTCCAGCCTTTTTATTTTTCCAAATGAGGTTTTTTGTTCTGGGATAATCATTTATGAGGAAAAATAATACAGGTTAAATATTTTATTGGAGTTGTAGTATAATCGTTAGCAAACCAATTTTCTATCGTTTCTCTTCGATTTCTTGGAAATATGAAAGTTTTTTTCCCCATTTCGTGATAAAATAAAAGATAGTGTTATTTGTTTTATAGATAGGTAGGTGACACCGTGAGTAAAATAATTTCCGTTGCAAACCAGAAGGGTGGCGTTGGAAAAACGACCACGTCTGTAAATTTGGCAGCGTGTTTAGCCTATATAGGAAAGAAAGTTTTGTTGGTAGATACGGATCCGCAAGGCAACGCAACAAGTGGCATCGGTATCGAAAAGGGAGATGTTCCATATTGCATTTATAATATTTTAATAGATGATGTGGAAGCGGAAAATGTCATTGTCCCCACACAGGTCGAAAACCTGTATGCCATTCCGGCAACGATTCAGCTGGCCGGTGCTGAAATTGAATTGGTTCCAACCATTTCCAGGGAAGTTAGGCTAAAGCGGGCGTTGGAAAAAGTAAAAGATCAATATGATTTTATTATTATCGATTGCCCCCCATCCCTCGGTTTGCTGACGATCAATGCTCTCACCGCTTCCGATACGGTTTTAATTCCTGTCCAATGTGAGTATTATGCTTTGGAAGGATTGAGCCAGTTGCTAAATACGGTTCGCCTTGTCCAGAAGCATTTGAATATGGATTTGATGATTGAAGGCGTCCTTTTAACGATGTTCGATGCCCGAACAAATTTAGGAATTCAAGTTATAGAAGAAGTAAAAAAATACTTTCAAGATAAAGTGTTTAAAACCATTATTCCGCGGAATATCCGCTTGAGTGAAGCACCTAGCCATGGCCAACCCATTATTATGTATGATCCCAGGTCCCGCGGAGCGGAAGTCTATATTGAATTAGCAAAGGAAGTGGTTTTAAATGGCTAAAGGTCTGGGAAAAGGAATAGGGGCTTTATTTCCGGACATCGAGGAAGAAAAGGTAGAAGAAATCAGTATTCATGAAATTCGGCCAAATCCTTACCAACCACGAAAAATCTTTCGCGAAGAATCCATCGAGGAATTAAAACAATCCATCCAAGAGCATGGTATCCTTCAACCGCTAATTGTTAGAAAAAGCATAAAGGGTTATGAAATTGTTGTCGGTGAACGGAGATACCGAGCTGCTAAAGAAGCGAATTTGGAAAAGGTACCTGTCGTAGTCAGGAAAATTGGCGAAAGACAAATGATGGAACTTGCCGTTTTGGAAAACCTACAACGGGAAGACTTAACTCCAATTGAAGAAGCAAATGCATATAAAATGTTAATGGAACGTCTTGATTTAACTCAAGAAGATCTCGCGAAACGTCTTGGGAAAAGTCGTCCCCATATTGCCAACTTAGTAAGACTACTCGCTTTACCGGCAGAAATTCAACAAATGATTTCGGACGGTAAAATCTCAATGGGACATGGACGGGCTCTTCTTGGTTTAAAGAAAAAAGATAAGATAAAACCGTTGGCAGAAAAGGTGATAAAAGAGCAGTTAAATGTCCGCCAATTGGAACAACTCGTCCAACAATTAAACGAAAATGTTTCACGTGAAACAAAAAAGAAAAAGGCAAAGAAAGATCTGTTTCTTATCGAACAGGAATCCATATTGCGAGAGCGTTTTGGGACTACCGTTAAAATAACCCAAAACAAAAGAAAGGGAAAAATTGAAATAGAGTTTGTGACAAAGGAAGATTTGGAACGAATTCTAGAATTGCTGCATCGTAGTCATGAATAAATGCGTTCATGGCTTATTTTTTTGAAAAGGATGAATGAATCCCTAAAAAAGGGAAACCAAAATTTCTCATTGGAAAATGGAGGGCTTTATCCGTCTATGGTTCTTTTTGGAACTTTTATGAATGTGGTGTTTATTGTTGTTGGTTCTTTATTGGGGCTCATCTTTACCAATCTTAAGGATTCTTTGAAAACGGCGGTAATGAAAGGGCTCGGGTTAGTGATCATGCTTTTGGGTATACAAATGGGGCTTGAAAGTAACCAGATTATATATGTGATTATTAGTGTGGTTATCGGGACGCTGATTGGCGAGACTCTAAATTTGGATGATAAATTCAATCAGTTCGGCACATGGATTGAAAAAAAGATTCCAACGAAAAAGGATAACCTTTCCCAAGGATTCATTACGGCCAGTCTTTTGTTTGTTGTTGGAGCAATGGCTGTTGTCGGTGCTATGGATAGCGGAATTCGGAATGACCATCAAATATTGATTACAAAAGGGATTATCGATGGTTTTACATCGATCTTTTTAACGGCAACTCTGGGGATCGGTGTCATTTTTTCTACAATCCCTGTATTTCTTTATCAAGGAACCATTGCTTTATTTGCCTTCCAAATTGAGCATTTGCTCCCCAATGATTTCATGCAGATATTTGTTTCGGAAATTACAGCTACCGGAGGGATTATGATTTTGGCTATTGGTCTGAATATGGTTGGCATGACAAATATAAAAGTGGCCAACATGCTTCCAGGTTTACTTGTCATTATGCTTCTAGTTCCCCTAGCATACTATATCCCTTGGTTATAAAACCGGAAATAAGGTTAACCGATAATAGGCATTTCCTGTTCCTTTTCGTATAGAAGTCCCGCTTTATAAATTCCATCGGAAATACACTCAGCTAAACACATAACAAGGTAAAGACGGGTGTTTTGTAGAACGAAAAATTCCATGAAGCCACCGATATTGACGATCCCGGTAATATGAATATCTCCAACTGGCGGAAGGGATTTTTGGACTCCAGCTCCTGGTTTGACCGGCCCTAACTTAATTTGAATCGAACCGACATTTTGACTTTGGCCCAGACAAGCATCGATTCCAACAAAAAATGCTTGGGGATATTTCCTTTCCGCTTCCAATAGACGTTCTTCCAAATTGATCGCATGGACCGGATCCTTTAAAGTTCCGTAGATATAAAAATTTGGGGGCAATTTTCTCTTTTCCAATAGGGTTCCTATAAGAGGACCTAAAGAATCGCCGGTGGAACGATCGGTTCCGATACAGAAAAAGACAATCGGCCGCTTTTTGTTCATTGGCAAATGAAAAAAAAGTTCATTGGCAATCTTAAATGAAGCCATTGGTTCATTCCAAAAAATACGGAACTCTTTATTAGATTTTGAGAATAAATGTTTAAACATACAAATCACCATGATTGTTTTTGATATGTTATCAGTTTAGTAATCAAAGGGCATTTTTATACATTCCTATTCCAAAATGAATGTCTTTAAGCAGGAAACTACCTTTCCATAGATAAAATTGTTGTATAATGGTAAGAAAGGTAATATGGATTGAAGGTTCCGCGGAGGTAGAAGTTATGGAAGAAAAAAGTTTTCAATTGAATGATTTGGTGGAGATGAAAAAAACGCATCCATGCGGCACTAACCGTTGGAAAATCATTCGAATGGGTATGGATATTCGAATCAAATGTGTTGGTTGCTCCCATAGTGTCCTATTACCGAGGAAAGAGTTTATAAAGAAACTAAAAAAAGTAATTGGTCCAGAGGAATAAAAGGCAAATGAAGGTATAATCAGAAATACGGATGTTTTTTTGATTCCAATCCCTTATGAAATTAAGTTGTATTCCAATATGTGGATTGATTATAATTTGGTAGGACAAGAAACAGAAGAAAATATAGTGTGGAGTGAAAACAATGTCATTAACAGCTGGAATTGTCGGGTTGCCTAATGTTGGGAAGTCGACACTTTTTAACGCCATTACACAAGCAAGTGTGGAAGCTGCCAATTATCCCTTTGCTACGATAGACCCGAATGTCGGGGTCGTTGAGGTTCCGGATAAGCGACTACAAAAATTAACCGAACTTGTCAAACCGAAAAAGACGGTTCCGACAACTTTTGAATTTACTGATATTGCTGGTATTGTTAAAGGTGCCAGCAAGGGTGAAGGTTTAGGGAATAAGTTTTTATCAAATATTCGTCAAGTCGATGCAATTTGTCATGTTGTTCGCTGCTTTGAGGATGAAAACATAACCCATGTTGCAGGAAAAGTAGATCCTGTAGATGATATTCAAACCATTAATCTAGAGCTTATATTGGCAGATATGGAAACGATTGAAAAACGCTATGCAAAAGTCGAAAAACTGGCTCGACAAAAAGATAAGGGAGCCGAAGCGGAATTTGAAGTTTTGCAGAAGCTGAAGACTGCTTTTGAACAAGAGCTTCCTGCCCGATCTGTGGAATTTACGGAAGAACAATTGAAAATTGTGAAAGGTTATCAGCTCCTTACTCATAAACCCGTATTGTATGTGGCGAATGTTGGAGAAGAGGACCTTGCTGACATTTCTGGAAATAAGTATGTAAAATTGGTTGAAGAATATGCTAAAAAGGAACAAGCGGAAGTGGTCGTGATTTGTGCCAAAATTGAAGAGGAAATATCCCAATTAGAGAATGAAGAAAAAGAAATCTTCCTTCAGGAATTAGGAATTGAAGAATCTGGACTCGATCAATTGATTCGGAAATCCTATCACCTATTGGGTCTTGCTACCTTCTTCACCGCCGGGGAACAGGAAGTCCGGGCATGGACATTTAAAAAAGGAATGAAAGCTCCCCAATGTGCGGGGATCATTCATAGTGATTTTGAACGTGGTTTTATTCGGGCAGAAACTGTTTCCTATGATGACTTGGTAACTTATGGTTCTATGCAGGCAGCAAAGGAAGCAGGAAAAGTCCGACTAGAAGGTAAGGATTATGTTGTCCAGGATGGGGACATTATGCATTTCCGATTTAATGTGTAATGGTTAAAGGATCACTTTGACAATAAGACTTTTATCATTACCGGGATTGCTTCTTCTTTTATAGTGTGATATAATTTACACTTGCGAGTAATAAATCTATTGCTCCTTGCTCTCTCAGGGAAGAGAGCCGTAAAGTCCATGAGGAGGTGAAAGTGATGAGAAAATATGAAGTAATGTACATCATCCGCCCGAATATTGAAGACGATGCAAGAAAAGCATTGGTAGAACGTTTTTCCAAAATCTTGACCGATAATGGTGCGGTGATTACTGAGGAAAAAGATTGGGGCAAACGTCGCTTTGCCTATGAAATCAATGATTTCCGTGATGGTTACTACCAAATCGTTAAATTCGAAGCTGAACCAGCAGCTGTACAAGAATTTGACCGTTTGGCAAAAATCAATGAAGATATTCTCCGTCATTTGATTGTAAAAGAAGATGAATAATTTTTTATGAAAAAGATGAAATGTTTCACGTGAAACATTTCTTTCGTAAGAGGGGTTGATTCTGATGATAAATCGAGTCGTATTGGTCGGTAGACTGACGAGAGATCCGGATCTCCGATACACGCCAAATGGAATTCCGGTTGCCACTTTTACCCTTGCTGTGAATAGACCTTTTTCCAACCAACAAGGGGAAAGAGAAGCTGATTTCATTAATTGTGTTGTATGGAGAAAACCGGCTGAAAATGTGGCGAATTTCCTGAAAAAGGGAAGTTTAGCTGGTGTGGATGGACGACTCCAAACCCGCAGCTATGAGGCCCAAGATGGAAGAAAAGTATATGTCACGGAAGTAGTGGCAGATAGTGTTCAATTCCTTGAACCGAAAAGTGCTGCTAACCGGGATAACCAGTACGGACCGCCTTCGGAATATCCTGGTGGCTACTCCTATGGATCCGGAAATCAGAATCAGCATCGTGCCCCACAACCAAAAGAACAGGATCCGTTCTTTGACAACGGACAACCAATTGATATATCGGATGACGACTTACCCTTCTAGGGTACAATCATTACCCATATTAACTGGAACTTTAATGATACGAAAATAAATTTATAAAAACAGAAAAAGGAGGTAGAAACCATGGCAGGTGGAGCACGTAGAGGCGGACGTAACAAACGCCGGAAAGTTTGTTACTTTACAGCTAACGGAATCACTCATATCGACTATAAAGATGTCGATTTGTTGAAAAAATTCATTTCAGAACGCGGTAAAATTTTACCTCGTCGCGTAACCGGTACAAGTGCTAAATATCAACGTATGTTGACCAAAGCAATCAAACGCGCACGTCAAGTAGCATTGCTACCGTATGTTGCTGAAGATAAATAATAACGAAGAAAAAGCAGTTTGGAGAATACTCCATACTGCTTTTTTTATAGGTTCTCTAATAAACGCCCACGCCCAGATTCTGATAAAAATCGGTTCTTTGTCAGCTAGGGTTGGTGAGAATTTAAATTGACTTCTCATCAGCAAAATTTCAGCAAAATTCAATCGGGTCTAAGTGTCCTTAAAGCTAAAATTGTCACTGGATTCCATTGACNAGCCTTTTCCCNGGTCACAATCTCAACATNNACTCTGTGCAATGTGCGTTTTNGCAAGCNTCGGCTCGTGGACCTGACGCTTCGCTATCGGTACAAAGCCTTTACGTTTCNNNAGGACTTTGAATGAACTTCTTTATAAAACCAGCGCAGGAAAAGGTTTCTTTTTGCCGGGTCAAAGGAACTCCTATTTTGGATTTGGCNGGCGCTTTTTTATTTTCACTAAATGATGGATGATTCGATTGTGGTTTCGAAAAAGCTCTGAGGGTGGAAAATAATCCGATTCTTTGCCTNAATCTTGTCATTAAACTATCAAAACCCTGTTTCT
>NICF_comb_assmDRAFT_10000915_pt1 | contig 24088 bp, 21 predicted proteins | sample NewIslPassag4_SG_FD_11279 | JGI IMG/M metagenome (IMG submission 11279) | reverse complement strand
CCCCGCCGCTTCGGCTACGGCGAGCCCGTCGGCGGCGAGTCCATAGTAGTCGGGGTACGTGACGACGACGAGAGACGGGCGCCGCTGCGCCAAGGCGGCGGCGACATCCTCCACCCGGGGCGGCCCGGGGATGTCCCATTCAGGATCGTACGAGGGAGAAAGGTACCGGGGTGCGGCGCGGGCGATGGTCGCGGCGGCGTAGACGGAAATGTGGCTTGCGCGCGAAAAGAGTACTTCTCCCCCTGCGGCGAGGGCGAAGACCGCGGCGTGAATCCCGCCGGACGTCCCGTTGACCAGAAACCGGCTCGCTCCGGCTCCAAAGATGCGAGCCGCCCGCTCTTCGCCGCATTTGATCGCCTCAGTCCAATCACCCGGCCCGTCGGGGCCCTCAAGCACGTCGGAAATGTCGAGAGCCAGGGCTTTCGCGCCCAGCGAGCGTGCCAGCTCCGGATGGACCCAACGTCCTCCCCGGTGGCCCGGGGTGTGAAAGCGGACGATGGCCCGTTCCACGTAGCGCCTCAGACCCGAGAGAAACCAGGACCCGCGGTCCCGATGATGAGTGCCGTCCCCAGGCATGCGCGTCGCGATCCTCCATGCACCACGAGAGCGCCGCGCCGGGCCTATTGGGGCGCGCTGCCCTCTTGCCGCGGGCGATCGAGGGCGTTCGAGGGGCGAAACCTACTCGCCCGAATCGAGGGAGGCGGCCGCCTCCGCCACGCCTTGCCAAAAGAGGCGGAAGCTTTCGACCAACGGTTCGTATCCCGGATCGGCCGGCTCCGTCTGGAGGAGCTTTTGCTCGCACTCCTCGCACACTGCGGCGTGGAGGATCGAAACATAGCTTTTCACGAGTCGCTCACACACCAAACACTGGGCCCATGCGATGGTTGCGGTCACTTGGAACTCACCTTCCCGGTCGGTCGGTCCGTTCACCTTATGATCCCGACCGCCCATGCGTGTACCGCCCGGCGCGCGATCTAACGTTGTCGTCCTTTTTGGTTATACTTCTCGACCACCGTCGAGAAACTCCTTTCACGTTCTCAAACAAAAGGATTCCCGCCCCTCCAGCCGAAAACTGCCACCAAAAGCCAGAAGAGTGAGGCCAAATGGAGCTTGAAAGCCTGGGAGCCAAGATCCGGGAAGCCAGGAAACGTCTGAAGCTCACCCAGTCGGATCTCGCTGGGTCCGAGTTTACCAAGAGCTTTATCAGCCAGGTGGAGAAGGGACAGACGCGGCCATCGCTCAAGAGCCTGCAGATCATCGCGGAACGGCTGAACCAACCCATAAGCTTCTTCCTGGACGAAGAGGCTTGCGCCCCCAAAGAGGATCGCGAGTTGGTCTCACTCATGGAGACGGCAAACCACCTACACGCGAACGGCCTGCTGTGCGAGGCGGCGGAGTCGTATGCGCGGACGCTTGATCGCTGCCACCCCTCAGATCATGCGCTCAAGGCGGAGCTCGCAAGCCGGCTGGGTCGGATCTATCTCAGGCTCGAGCAGTATCGAAAGGCCGTCGATACGCTCACTTTTGCCGTCGAAGCATATCGACACACGAGCACGGGCGAGCCTTGCGCCCGGGTCCTCAACGACCTGGGATTGTCCTACTTCAACCTCGGCCGCTACCATGAGGCTCGGCGATGTTTTGAAGAGGCGCATGAAAAGCTCTCGGCGGCCGCGGGCTCCGACCCTCAGCTTCGGCTGCGGGTCTTGTGCAACCTCTGCCACACATTGAAAAGACTCGCCCTCTACGGCGAGACGGTTGCGTACATCGAGTTCGCCATCCGCCTTTCGACCGGAGAAGGCGAGTACTTCAAGTATGGGGAGCTCTGCCGGCTCGCCGGCGTCGTCTACGGCGCCTTGGGACGGCACGCCGACGCCCTGAGTTACACCGACCGGGCCATCCACTTCTTCCAAGCGGTGGGAGACCGGCCCCAGGAACTGACGTCGATGGTGACCAAGGCCGGCCACCTGCGAAAGCTCTCCCGGATCGACGAAGCGCGCGAGGTGGCATGCCAGGTCCTTTCGCAGACCGATCGCCCCGAGTACGCCTTTGAGCGCGCTGAAGCCTACGCCGAGCTTGGGATCATCGATTCGGCGGCGGGCGATTACGGGCGTGCGCTGGAGCACGCGCAAGAAGCGCTGCGCCTTGCGCCGTCCCACCGCGAAGCTCCCGAGTGGATGGGCATCTTCGTCGAGTGCGCAAAGAACACAGCGCTTCCGCCGGGACTCGTCGATCGGCTGGAGCAGTGGATCGACGATTGGGAAGGCCCTGCCCGCGACAAGGCCGAGCTCCATTCGAGCCTCGGCGAGCTTTATCGCCTCGCCGGGCGAACGGAGAAGGCCAATGAGCATCTAACCAAGTCGGTCAGCTTCTTTCGCCAGGCCTAAACCGGCCTCGGCTTATCCGAGGACCCGCTCCAAAAGCCGCTTCGACTTGGTCACCCCGTCGTGGTCGTCTTCTGCGCCTTCAAACTCGATTCCCCAGTAGCCGTCGAAGCCCGCCCTCCGGAAGATGTCGACGAACGCGGGCACGTCGAAGCGGACCTCGTTTCCCTCCTCGTCGAAGGCGTACATCTTCGCGTGCACCCCGATGGCGTAAGGCGCCATGAGCTCAAGGCCCCAGTAGCGGATGTCGGTGGGCGTGATGCCGGGCGGAAGCCCGGGCTTTACCGCTTCAAATACCTGAGGGCGGGTCTCGTCGGGGAAGTTGCCGAAGTCAGGCAGTGTCCCCAGATACTCGCTTCCTATCTCTTCGATGATACGGACGATATTCTGGGGATTGGCCGAGATACCCCAGTGGTTTTCGATGGCGAGCTTGACGGCGTACTCTTCGGCCATCTTGACCAGCTCTTTGAAGCTTGCGATGCACTGCTTGAGCGAGGCGAGGTCGGACTCCCTTCCGTGTCCTCCAGTGTTTACCCGAAAGAAGGGCAGGCCCAGGCTCTTGGCCACCGGAAACCATTGGCGGACCAGCTCGATCGACTCCTTCCGGACCGCCTCGTCAAGCGACGACGGATCTCCCGTGCGGTCGACCGCCATTCCCACAAGGCGCACCCCCGCCTTCTCGGCGGCCTCCTTGAGTTGGGTGAGATACGGCTCGTCTGTCGATTCGAAGAAGACGTTATTGAGCTCGACGGCATCAATGCCAAACTCTTCCTTGGCGACGCGCGGGAAGTCAAGCAATCTCAACGGGGTCTCTTTGCTCAGGAACCGGCGATGCAAGCTCCATCCTGCGAGCGAAATCTTAGCCATGAACGTCCCTCCCGGGGTCACATCTTCCGGTTCCTTTCGTGGGCAAGGCGGTAAATCCTGTCCGCAAGTTCCTCTCGGAAGGCGTGCCGCGCTCACCGAGTCTCCTCTTCCTCATACGATGTGAGCGATCGAGCCGCACCCTATTGAGGAGGTTGTCCCAGTGTCACCGGTCGCTCATGACCAGAGTCTCGCCTCGCTTGCCCTGGTCGCTCCCCACGGAGGCGAGCTGGTCGAAAGAATGGTCTCTCCCCACCAGCGGGCAGAGCTTGTCGCCGAGGCGCGCTCCCTTCCCAAACTCCCGGTCGACCGGCGAGCCTTGTCGGACCTGCGCATGCTCGGAATGGGCGCCTACAGCCCGCTCCAGGGGTTCATGGGCCGAGAAGACTACGAGCGCGTCGTCGAAGAAATGCGCCTTGCGAACGGCCTTGTCTGGAGCATCCCGGTCACGTTGGCTGCCGGAGCGCTCGAAATGCGCGATCTCAAAGGCGCAAGCCGGTTGGCCCTCACCTATCGCTCGCGGCCCGTCGCCGTTATGGAGGTCACCGAGGTGTACCAGCCAGACAAGGCCAGAGAAGCCGTGGAAGTGTACGGAGTCGACGACCCTCGCCATCCCGGCGTTCGGGCCCTTTTCGAACAAGGCGAGTTTTACCTCGCCGGACCGGTCGCCGTCCTCGACTTGGCCCTCGACGAAGAAGGAGAGCTCGCCCCGTACTTCCTCGCGCCGCGCGAGACCCGCCGTCTGTTCTCGGAGCGCGGATGGAAGAGCGTCGTCGCCTTTCAGACCAGGAACCCGATCCATCGTGCCCACGAGTACCTCCAGAAATGTGCCCTCGAGATGGTGGACGGCCTGCTTATCCACCCCCTGGTCGGAGCGACGAAGGAAGACGACATCGACGCGGTGACTCGATTTCGATGCTACCGCCGGCTGATCGACTCCTACTTCCCGGCGGAACGAGTCCTGCTTGCCGCATTCCCGGCCAGCATGAGATACGCTGGGCCCAGGGAGGCAGTCTTCCACGCCCTTTGCCGCAAGAACTACGGCTGTACCCACTTCATCGTCGGTCGAGACCATGCCGGCGTCGGAAGCTTTTACGGCACGTACGACGCCCAGCGGATTTTTGAGCGCTTCGATCCCGCTGAAATCGGCATCCACCCCCTCAAGTTCGAGCATGCGTTCTTCTGCAAGAAATGCGGCGGGATGGCTACGGCTCGCACCTGCCCCCATAGCGAATCTGACCACGTCACCTTAAGCGGGACCAAAGTGCGCGAGCTCCTGCAGCAGGGCGAAGCGCCGCCCCCGGAATTTACACGGCCGGAGGTGGCGGAAATCCTCGTCGCCGCTTCGACACCCGAGCGCTCCGGGCAAGGACGGTGACGGCGATGCGAAACATCGAACGGATTGCACACGAGGCCAAGGAGACGCTGGACACCGCCTCTCCCGAAGCGCTTCTTGCCTGGGCGGCCGAGACCTTTTCACCCCGCGTCGCTTTGTCGTGCAGCTTCGGCGGTCCGGGAGGCGTCGTCCTCGCACACATGGCACACCGGCTCGGCCTGTCGATTCCCCTCCTCTTCATCGACACAGGGTTTCTCTTCCCTGAAACCTACCGCCTTAAGGAGGAGGTGCGGCGGGCTTGGAGGCCCGCCATCGTCACCATCACTCCCGCCCTCACGCCCGAAGAACAAGCGGAGCGGTACGGCGACGAGCTTTGGGGGCGAGATCCCGACCTTTGCTGTGCCTTGCGTAAAGTGGCCCCCATGGCCCGGGCCTTGGAGGAACTGGACTGCTGGATCACGGCGCTAAGGCGCGATCAGTCGCCCACCCGGGCGCAGGTCGACCCAATCGAGCTCCACCGCCTCGAGACGGGCCGCGCAATCCTAAAGCTCAACCCCCTCGCCCGCTGGACGAAGCGGGAGGTCTGGCAGTATGTCACAACGTACGGGCTGCCTTACAACCGGCTGCTCGACGAAGGTTATAGGAGCATCGGCTGCGTGCAGTGCACCGCCAAGGCAAGCGGCGACGACGAGCGGGCTGGCCGGTGGCAGGGGACGACCAAGACCGAGTGCGGCCTTCACACCTTCACCCAACGGACGCCGGGAAGGGGATCCGGCGATACGGTCGAATAGGGAGGGAGCATTCATCCTTTTCTGCAGCTTGTACGGTGCGCGAGGTGGCGGCTGTGAAGGCGAAGTTGGAGTTTGTCCGGGGCATCCTTTTTGACCTCGACGGCGTGCTGTGGCGCGGGAAGGAGGCCGTGCCCCGAGCCGCGGAGAGCGTGGCCGCCGTCAAGAGTGCAGGGCTCGCTGTCCGCTTTGTCAGCAACAACTCTTCTTTCGGTCCGGTCGAGGTTCAAAGGAGGCTTTTGCGGCACGGCATCCCCGCCGAGCTCGAAGAGGTATTCGTGGTCTCGGACCAGCTCGCGCGGGAGATCGCCCGGCGGGAACCCCGCGCCACGGTCTACCTCATCGGCACAGCGGGGATGCGCAAAGAGCTGGAGAACCATGGGCTGCGGGTGATCGACGAGCCCGAGGAGATCGACTACCTCACCGACTTCGTCGTGGTGGGAAACGACCCCAACCTCAGCATGGAGAAGCTCACCCGGGCACTGCGCTGCCTCCAGAAAGGCGCCCAGTACGCTGCAGTCAATCTCGACGCCACCTATCCGGTGGAGGACGGCCACGTGCCCGGATCGGGAGCGGTTGCTGCCGCGGTCAGCGCCATGGCGGGAAGGGGTCCGGACCTCATGATCGCCAAACCCAAGCCCGATCTCTTGCTGAAAGCGGCGGAGAGCATGGGCGTAGCGCCCGACGAATGCGTCATGGTGGGTGACTCACTTCACAGCGACGTTCCCGCCGCCAAAGCGGCGGGAATGCCCAGCCTTCTCGTCCTCACTGGGGGTGTCACCGCAGCCGCCATTGAGCAGGCTGCGGACAAACCGGACTACATCGCCGAGTCGGTCGCCGACCTACCCGAGCTCCTGGGACTTTGAACTCCCCGAGCCTCACGCCGGCCGCACTTCCCGGGCACCGATCCGCCCGGCTTGGGCCGTCCGGCGGGCGAGGTCAGAGATCAGCGCGCCGTCAAACCCTGCGACGCAGCTTTGCACCCGATCGCCGAGGGGATCCACCCACGAGGCGCCGATCCCCTCGGAACCCAGCATCACGCCGAGAATCGAGCCGCTGGTTGCCCCGTTGCAGTCGGTGTCCCAACCGCCGTATACCGCTAGGCCTACCGTTTTGCCGAAATCCCCTTCGCCGTAGAGGAGCGCCAACACGACGAGGCACGTGTTGTTGATCGCATGCACCCACGAGTAATGGCCGTAGACCCGACGCACCTCGGAGAACGCCTCTTCCCAGCTCTTTCCTTCACGGTGCAGGCGGAGGCAGCGCCGGATGGCCTCGGCCAGGCGCGACTGGTCGGGGATCTCACCCAAACCCACCAGGACCGCCTCGAGCGGATCGTCGCAACAAAAAGCGGCCGCGATGGTGGCGGCGACGAACATCGCCCCGTAGATCCCGTTTTTCACGTGCGACACGCGCGCGTCACGCCAAGCCAGCTCCGCGGCGAATGACGGATCCCCCGGCGCCACATACCCCCAGATATCCGCCCGGATCTGGGCGCCGATCCACTCGCGATACGGGTTGCGATATCCCGCGGAGCAAGGCGGGCGCAGTCCGGCCACGAGGTTGCGATAAGCGGCCCTCTCGGCGGTGTACACCTTGTAATACGGCAGGAGCGAAAGCCAGCTGTCGGCCACGTCGTCCGAGCTGAACCCGGTTCCGTACCGCTCGAGGATGTACAAGCCGATGATGGTATAGTCGATGTCGTCGTCGCGGGGCATCCAGCGAGTCCGGCCGAGGAGCCACCCCTTGGCCGCCTCGCTGAGCTCAAGCTCGGGGGGAGCCGACTCGAGAGGCGGAAGGTACCCTTCCAGACGCTCCAGCCCCGCACGGTCCAGATAAGCGCGAATCCGCTCGTGAGACCACCCTTCCACCGGTTTGCCCAAAAGGCAACCGGCGCAGCGGCCAAGCCATCCTCCCAGCACTCGGTCATCATACTCCGGCCAGAGCTTTGATAAGTCGTAGCGGTGGAGCGCCGACCGGCGAAAGGCCCGGATCTCGTCGAGCCCCGAAGGCTCCTGAAAGGGAAAGCCGTCCCTCAGCGGCGCCCTCTCCAACGCCGAGACGAAACGCTCCCAGTCCTCTTCCGAGCGGACGTTCCCCGCAGCCTCCTCGCCGAAGGGAAGCTCGACGCCCTCCTCTCGCCGTTGAGCCAACTCCTCTCGCGCCAAGCTCGTCCAATCCAGCGGCATCCCAACCCGTCCCTTCCGTCGCTGCGTGCTTCTTGCGGGACCAGAGCTTCCACGGGCGACGTCGGGTCACCTTCCGCGAAAGGCCGCTTGTGCTCACTGGCGGATGACGAGGTCGCCTCGCACCTTGACCTGGCAAGCAAGGCGAACTCCCTGGGAGAGCGGCTCGGCACCGAGAAATGCCTTCTCCTCAGGCGTAGGCGGGTTGCTGCACTCGTCAGCCGAGCCGACGATCACCTGGCACGCGCCGCAGACTCCAACCCTGCAGATATGGTCGAGCCTCACCTGATGCCGGATCGCCGCCGCGAGGAGATTCGCTCCGGCCGGTGCTGAAAACGTGCGTTTCTTCCCCTGGACCACGGTCGTCACCGTGTGGACCGGCTCTGGCGAGCGGAGGTCAGACAAGGTACATCACCTTCGCCTCGGGCATCACCCTTCTCACCGCTTTTTGAATGACCCGGTTCACCTTCTCGTACGCGTCGTGAGCGTAGACCCACTTGCCGTAGCCGAATTGGCCGTAGCGCCAGGTCCGCTGGGCTTCGTCCATGGGCAGGTCGCTGTCAGGATACACCTCTTCAATCAGCGCCTTGGCCCTGGGGGTAAACCGGTGGGTGATCAGCTCAAGGGTCATCCGCCGCCGTTCGGACGGCGAAAAGCGCCCGGCGATCTCCTCGATGAGCCGGATGTACTCCTCTTCCCATCCGGGATAGAGGATGATGGGGCCGATGAGGAAGCCAAAGGGATAGTCTGCCGCCGCCACTTTCTGAGCCGCCGCCAGGCGTCTTTCGAGCCCAGTCGTGGCCTTATCCCAGCTTCCAATCACTCGCTCGCTATTGACCGTAAAGCGAATGCGCGTATGCCCTCGGTGTTCCGCATCGAGCAGCGAGTCAACGGCGTCGTACTTGGTGGCGATGCGAAAGCGGCCGTACGGGTGGCGGCCGAAGTGTTCGATCACGCGCCGCAAGTGCCCGGTCCACGGCTCTAGAGGAATCGGATCGGACGTCGAAGAGCCTTCGAATACGGTGACCATGGGGCGACGGGTTTCGATGTACTCCTCGGCTTGTGCGAGGATCTCCTCCACGTTGACGTAAACGCGCACGTACGGCGCCGGACCAAAGGAGGTGTTGAGGTAGCAATAGTGGCAGTGCCCGGGGCAGCCGCTGACCAAAGGCAGCTGCCAGTTGGCCGACGGGCGGCACCCTGCGAGCGGGCTTTTCCGCCTCACCGCCAGCACTAACGTCCTCTTGGCATCGAAGAACTTCTGCCGAGGTGTGGGCGCGTCGATCCCCGGTACCCTCTTCACATGGGTCACCGGGATCCCCTGGTTTTCAAACCTCCGGATGAGCTCATGCGTCAGAGGAACCTTTAGCGCGTCTTCTTTGACGAAGACGCGAGCGGGGCGAAAGTAACGCACGCATCCCGCTCCTTCCGGCTCGCAGGCTTGACAAAAGCGAAAAGGCGAGCCCGGAGACTACGTTTCAACCTGCCTTCAAGCAGGGGGTGTGATCCGTTCCGGGCCGCCTTTAAGCAGGGGTGAGCCCTGCGCGCCTCTATGGTTTCCCGCGGGACGCCGGGATACGCAAGAGGCGCCGGTGGAAATAGTTGTCAGTGTGCTCCCCACATCGTCTCCATCTGGCGCACGATCCTGCTCAGCCGGCGCGCTCGGTCTTCGAGCCGCCGGAAGGCCTGGTTGCGTGCCGGAGAATAACCGTAGTTGCACCTCAGCCGGTAGAGGCGGTCTTCGATCCGGTTATACTCCTTGCGCACCTTTTCGACGTCGACCACCAAGACGCGTCACCCCTCATACGAGCTCTCCTGCCCTTTAGGATGACGCCAGCCGGCTCGCCTCCATACCAGGAAACTCGTCGCAGGCAAGCAAGTCCGGAAAAGATAGGAGTCGCTTCCTAGTCCCGACGCATCATGTGCGCGATATCTTGATGATGCGGGATTCGCTCGCCCCAGGGAGCTTCAAAGTGTCCGAAGTGCTCCGGCGGGCGGGATCCGGACGAGGAGGGAGAGCGTGTCACACCGGCTCGCCTTTAGCGCAAACACCCCATTGCCGATCGCCACCAAGCTCTCGGCCGCCGGGGCGGGGCGCGTGGTGCCCGCTTCTCCGTGCGAGCAAGTCCCCCGCTTCGACCCCCGCACCCACCTTCCTGTGCCGGCGGGCGATCCCTCACCGATCGCCCTGGCCAAAGACGCCTCGATCGAACTCCTCGCCCTCGACGTCACTCCGCTGGACCAAGGCGACGGCACCACCGACGATCTCCTCTGGGTGAACGCGTCGTTTACCGACCCCCTGGGCCGCTTCGTCGAGCTGTGCGGGCACGAGGCCGTCCCCAAGGACGAGCAGCAGCACTTCGGGGCCGTCGCGGCCCGGACTCTCCGGCCCATAGTCTCCGCCGACGACGAGACTGCGGTCCTGTGGGAGATCGTGCCGCTCGTCGCCTGGGGGGCCTATGACGTCCGGGTCGACGGGGAGCTCACCGACCTCGGCGTGGTCGGCCTACTGCAGTTGATCGCAGGAGATGAGAACTCCCTCGACCTGATCCTTTTTCCCAGAGCCCTCGACGCCGAAGGAAGGGCACGGCCGACCCCGATCCAAGCCGCCGAGGAGCTGGGAGCAGGAGGATTCCGCCTCGTCTGGCGGGGCGTCGACTACGTCCAGGTCCCGGTGATGACGGTAAGAGCCGAGCGCGGCGATACGCTGGCATCCATCGCGAACGAGATGTCAGTTGACCCGGACACGCTGGCGCGGGCAAACCCAGCCGTAGCCGCATCGGGCGCTCCCCTCCGTGGCGAGTTGGTGCACGTTCCCTTCATCGTCCGAGCGGCGACGGCCGTCGCCCGCCGGGTTCGCTCCACCGCCCTCTCTTGGAAAGAGATCATCCGGGGCTGGACCACCCTCAACTGAGTTCGCACGCTCCAATGGCGTCTCACCCCGGCGCCCCGCCTCGCCGGGGTCATTCTTCGCGCGCTCGTGCGGCGGATGCCGTCTCTGTGGCGGACAGGCCCCTGTCGCGGAAACCCGTGCCAGGAAAGGCATCGATTCCTTGTAGGACTCCCAGCCGTGGCCGTGAAGTCCATCATCGACTTCCCTCGGGCCTCCACTCCAGCCCAGACAAGGATTGCCACAGAAAGGAGCCACAGCAGTGCATCGCAGCAAACTCTCCACCCTAGGCCAGGCCCTACTGTTCATCATCGCCGTGGGCTTGCTTGCGCCACCTCCCCCCGCAGCCCACGCCGCCCAAGGGACGACCGTCATCCGGGCAGAGGAGCGCCAAAAGACGTCTGCGGCCCAAAGCGTGGGCCAGCGCGCTCTCGCCGCCGGCACCCCCTACGCCACGCCGTACTATGACAACGACAGCGGCGTCCCCGGGCCCACCGTCGTCGTGGTCGGAGGTATGCACGGCAACGAGCCCGCCGGCTACATGGCAGCGAGGACGTTCATCACGTTGATGCCCAAAAAGGGTCGCCTCATCGTCATTCCCGAGGCGAACGCCCTCGCGGTGAAGGCCGGCACCCGCACGGGTTCTCATCCGGGCGACCTCAACCGGGACTTTCCCAAGTCCAAGTCGGCGACGCCGACTTCCGTCCTCGCCGAAAGCATCTGGAAGCTGGTGAAGGAGGCGAAGCCCGACTACCTCTTCGACCTCCACGAAGGGTACGACTTTCACAAGGTCAACAAGGAATCGGTGGGCCAATCCATTATCTACTACCCGACCGGCGACGGCGCCTCCGTCGCTAAGGCCATGCAGAGCGCAGTTAACAAGGGCATTTCGAACAAGAACCACCAGTTTTCTCTCCTCAAATACCCGATCAAAGGAAGCCTTGCGCGCGCCGCAGGCCTCGTTCTCGGTACGAAGGCCATGATCGTCGAGACGTCACGCAAGCAACCGCTCGATACCCGAGTGGAGCAACACGTCACCATGGTGAAAGCGGCTCTGAAGCGCCTCGAGATGATCTAAAGCTTTCCAGGGGAGGAAAAGGGCGCTCTACTTGACAGGGCCTTCCACACCCCAGTATTCTAGGGGAGGTATCGGCCGACTGACCGGTCGGTCGATTCCGCGCGGAGGCGGCGTGGCGCAAGGCGCCGGCCCCTCCCTGAGATACTTCGTCGGAGGGCACCTGTCGATGAAAAAATCCTGGATCTGGTGGCTAGTCGCTTTCGTCGCCGGCGCCGCGGCGGGCTGGTTCATCTCCTCTGCCGCGGGCGAGGAGATCACAAGCCCGGCAGCCTCTTCGGGGCCGGCTGTCGCGACGCCCACGCCTTATCCCGCTCCGAGCGAAGCCCCGCAGCAGGCCGTCGCCGTCCGAGTTCACCAAGTGGCCCGGCGGGACGTGACGCTAGGGCTTGAAGCGCACGGCACCCTCGCCGCAAATCAAGAGGTACGCGTGTCGCCCAAGGTCTCCGGCCGCGTCGCCGCAGTCGCCGTCGATGTCGGCGACGTTGTGAAAGCGGGCGACCTGCTCCTTTCCTTGGAGAAAGAGGAGCTTGCGATCAACGTCGCACAGGCCGAAGCGGCCTTGATGGCTGCTCAGGCCAACTTGGCCCGAGTCCGGGCCGGAGCTCGTCCGGAGGAGATCGAGCAAGTCCGCGCTCAAGTGACGCAAGCCGAAAGCAACTTGGAGCAAGCTCGCTCCCAGCTGGCTCGCCTCCGGGCTCTCTACGAGACGGGCGCCATTTCCCAATCGCAGCTGGAGCAAGCGCAAAGTCAGTTTGACGTGGCCCAAGCGGCGTACACCGCGGCGCTGAACCAGCTGGAGATCGTCCGCCAAGGAGCCCGCGACGAAGACCGCCAGGCCGCCGAGGCGCAGGTTCTCCAGGCGGAGGCGGGCTTGCGGATGGCAAGACTCCAGTATTCCAACGCGGACCTCACGAGCCCTCTCGACGGGATCATCGCCGACCGCCTGGTAAATCCAGGGGATATGCTGGGAGCCGGAACGCCTGCATTCCGGGTCGTCCAGACCGATCCGGTAGTGGTCAGAGTCGAATTCGGAGGCCGAGACATCATCCGCATCCGACCGGGAGCTCAGGCGACCTTGAGGCTGGATGCGTTCCCTTACCAGACCTTCTTGGGCAAAGTGACCGCAGTCGAAGCTGTCGCTAACCAGCAGTCGCGCCTTTTTGGCGTGCGCGTCGAGGTGCCCAACCCCGAAGGGATCCTAAGGCCAGGCATGTCGGCCCGTGTCCACATCGCCGTCGACTCACGCACCGACGTCATCGCCGTGCCCGACGAGGCGTTGCTGGACGAAGCGGGACAGGCGTATGTCTACGTCGTCGAGAACGGGATGGCTCACAAGCGAGCCGTGGAGGTCGGCCTTACGGGAGGCGGGTGGACCGAGATCCTCTCCGGGCTTTCCGAAGGCGAGCACGTGGTCGTCTCGGGCCAGTCGGCGATCGCAAGCGGTGCCCGCGTGCGAATCACCGGGAGTGACGCGCTGTGAACATCGCCAAGTTCGCCGTCAACAGGCCCGTCACCGTCTGGATGGTCGTCTTCGTCGCGGTCTTTTTGGGTATTTTCGCCTTGACGCGCCTTCCCATCGACCTGTTTCCCGAGATGAACTTCCCCATCGCCGCGGTGGCGACGACCTATGAGGGCGCAGGTCCCCAAGAGGTGGAAAGCCTGGTCACCCGGCCCATCGAAGAGGCGATGATCTCCCTCGCCAACGTCACCGGCGTGAGCTCCGTCTCGACGCGCGGCCAGTCCCTGGTCCTCGTCGAGTTCGACTGGGGCACGGACATGAACTTCGCCACCCTCGAGATGAGAGAGCGCGTCGATCTGGTCAAGGAAATACTGCCCGACGGGACCGGATCGCCCCGGATCCTACGGTTTGACCCGTCAGCCTCACCAGTAATGCAGCTTGGCATGGGCGGAAGCCGGAGCCTGGCGGAGCTTTACACCGTCGCCGAAGACGTCGTCAAAAACCGGTTGGAACGCATCGAGGGCGTCGCCTCGGTGGGCATCTCCGGCGGCCGGGAAAGGCAGGTGCACGTCACCCTCGACCCGGCGTTGATGCGCTCGTTCGGAGTGAGTTTCGAGACGGTGGCACAAGCGCTGCAGGCGGCTAACCTCAACCTTCCGGGCGGCAACATCACCTCGGGCCGCCAGGAGGTGACGCTGCGGACGACCGGCGAGTTTCGGGACCTCGCCGACATCGCCGCGGTCCGCGTGCCGACGGCGACGGGGAGCGTCTCGTTGCGGGAGATCGCGACCGTCTCCATGGGCGAGTCGGACTTGAAACAGATCACCCGGCTGAACCGGCAGCCCGGCCTGATCATCGAGATCGTCAAGGAGACCGGAGCCAACTCGGTCCAGGTAGCGCGTAAAGTCCGGGCGGCGCTGGATAAGATCGAGCAGGAGTTAGGCGACGTCGAGTTTGTCGCAGTCTACGACGAGTCGGCTTTCGTCGAAGCGTCGATCAATTCCGTTAGTTCCAACGCGGTCGTCGGCGGGTTGCTGGCGGCGCTGATCCTGTGGGTCTTCCTGCGCAGCTTCCGCTCGACGCTGGTCATTGCGATTTCGATCCCCGTCTCCATCGTCTTTACGTTCCTCTTGGTTTATTTCTCCAACATGACGCTGAACATGCTTTCGCTGGGCGGATTGGCCCTTGGCGTTGGCATGCTGGTCGACAACTCCATCGTCGTGTTGGAGAACATTTACCGGCACCGTCAGATGGGGGCCGACGCGGTGACGGCGTCGATCGAAGGCGCCCAAGAAGTGGCCATGGCCGTCCTCGCCTCCACCCTGACCACCATCGCCGTTTTCATCCCCGTTATCTTCATGGAGGGACTGGCCGGGCAGATCTTCACCGACCTATCGCTCACGGTTACCTACAGCTTGATGGCTTCGTTCGCCGTCGCAATGACGGTGGTTCCGCTCCTTACCTCGCGGCTTCTGAAAGGCGACGTGAAATTCGCCAACGTTGCGTTGGCCGCCGAGCCCGGAACCGCTGGCGCCGGCCCCGGTGTCGCCTCGCGGACAGGCGTGCTCGACCGGGTCCTCTCGCTCTACGATCGGATCATCCGCTTTGTGCTGCGGCGGCGGGTAGGGGCGCTCCTTACGGTCACGGCGGTTCTCGTCGTCAGCCTGCTTTGGATTGGCCCAAAGGTCGGGACAGAGTTCCTTCCGGCGATGGACGAAGGGCAGTTCCAAGTGTCAATCGAGATGCCGAAGGGCACCAAGCTCGCCGAGACCGAGGAGGTCGTCGCGCATCTCGAGAGAGTTCTCCTCGGAATCCCGGAGGTCAATTCGATCCTCTCCCGGGCTGGCGACGCGAGCTCCTCCGACTCGGGCGTCATCCTGGTACAGCTCAAGCCTCTGGAACAGAGGCGACGGTCGACGGCCCAGGTGATGGAGGAAGTGCGCCAGTTCGCCGCGGGCATCCCCGGTGCCACCATCGAGGTGCAGAGCCTCTCCCTATTTGGACTCGGCGGCACTTCGGCTCCGGTGCAGGTTCAGCTGCGCGGCGATGACCAGGGGTTGCTGGCCGACGAAGCCCATCGGCTCGCCGAAGTGATCCGCAAGATCCCGGGAACCCGCGAAGTGAAGACCAGCCTGGATGAGGGCAGACCCGAGCTCGAGGTGCGGGTGGATCGCGAGCGGGCGGGACAGCTTGGGCTTTCGGTCGTCCAGATCGCGTCCGGGGTGCGGACCGCCATCGCCGGTCAGACGGCGACCATCTACCGCAGCGGCGGTGAGGAATTTGACGTGGTCGTAAGGCTTTCCGAGCCCTACCGGCAAAGCGTCACTGACCTTCGCAACATACCCATCGGGACTCCTTTCGGGATCGTGCCCTTGTCGGAGGTCGCTGAGCTTGTCGAAGCGCAAAGCCCCCTTTCCATCGAGCGGATCGACCAGACGCGCGTCGTGGCCGTCAATGCCCAGCTCTCAGGCCGGGATCTGGGAAGCGTCATGAACGACATCCGGGCCGCGGTGGCCGAGATGGACCTTCCCCCCGAGATCGAAGTGGTCTACGGGGGCGAGGACGAGCTGATGGTCGAGGCCTTCTCCGACCTCGGCATCGCCTTCGTCCTGTCGATCATCTTGGTGTTCGCGGTGCTCGCGTCGCAGTTTGAGTCGTTTGCGCAGCCGTTTGTGATCATGTTCAGCATCCCGTTCGCGTTGATCGGCGTCGTGTGGGGGCTTTTCCTCGCGGGCCACACCTTTAGCGTCGTCTCCTTTATCGGCGTCATCATGCTGGTAGGAATCGTGGTCAACAACGCGATCCTGCTCATCGACTTCATCAACCAGGCACGACGAAACGGTATGGACAGGCTCGAGGCCGTCGTGCAGTCGGGCAAGATCCGCCTGCGGCCGATCCTCATGACGACCCTGACCACGGTCCTCGGCATGCTCCCGCTCGCTCTAGGCATCGGCGAAGGTTCGGAGCTGGAGGCGCCGCTGGCGGTGGTCGTCAGCGTCGGCCTGTCCGCGTCGACGTTGCTCACGCTGCTTCTCGTGCCGGCCGTCTATTTGATCGTCGACGATGTTACTGTGTGGTTGCGGCGAATAACCGCAAGGATCACGAGAAAGGAGTCCATGGCATGAAGCGCATCGCTTACCTGGTCTTGGCCATTGCCCTGCTGCTCTCACCAGCCGCCCTCGCCCGGGCCGAAGGCGAAACGGTGTACCTCTCGCTCGACGAGGCCGTCGCCACGGCGTTTCAGAACAGCCTGAAGCTCGAGCTGAGCCGTCTCAACGTCAAAGAGGCGGAGCTCAATTTGAAGCAGGCGCGCGCCAACAACCTGGTCCAGCCGTCGCCGACCGCTCTGATCCAAGCGGAGCGCCAGCTGGAGATCGCTGCGCGCCAGCTGCTGCTCGACCAGTTCGACCTAAAACTCGAGGTGGAGGAGGCTTACTACTCCGTCCTGCGCACGCAGAACCTCGTCGCGGTCCTCGAGGAGGCGCTCCGGGTTTCCAAGAGGCAACTGGAGATCGCTGAAGAGCGGCTCGCCCGGGGCACGGGGACCCAGGCGGACGTCTTAAGCGCGGCGAGCCAGGTCGCTCAAACCGAGGCCAACCTGGCGCAGGTCCAGGGTAGCTACGAGATCGCCCTGCTCAACTTCCGCAGGGTTCTGGGTGTCGACTTCTCCGAGCCCGTCGCCCCCGAGGCGTCCGAGTTTACATTCCAGCCTTACGAGACCTCTCTGGAGGANGACATCGCTTTTGCCCTCCAGCACCGGATCGAGATCCTTCAGGCTCTCCTCGGCGTCGACGCCGCGGGAAAGCAGGTGGAGCTCTTTGACAACGATTACACGCCCGAGCTCGCCTTGGAGCTTGCCAAGGTAGCGCTAGCCAAGGCGGAGAACGGCCTGGAGCAGATTCGCCGGGGCATTCAGCTTGAGATCCGTCAGGCCCACCTATCCCTGGAGGATGCGGCCCGCCGTATCCCCGCCCTCGCCAAGAGCGTCGAAGAGGCCGAAGAGAACCTGCGCGTGGCGCAGAGCATGTACGAAGTCGACATGGCACCCCTGGTCCAGGTCATGGGCGCACAAGCCGCTCTGAGCAGCGCACGCGCTGACTACGTTCACGCCATCTACGACTACAACCTGGCGCGCGCCCGCTACGAGCGAGCGGTAGCCAGGCCGCTCGAGGGCGGAGACGCTCAATGAGGTCCCTCTTGCTCAGGCAGGCACTCATCGTAGCGGTGGTGCTGGCGTTCCTTTTGCCCGCGCCGTCACCCCAAGTCCAGGCGAGCCAGGTTTGGATTCCCACGGCCCCCGAGGCGGTGGCACTTGCGGTTCAACAGAGCGCCCAGGCGGCTATCGCCCGCGCCCAGCTGGAAGCGGCAATGGCCGGCGCCATCAACGTGGAAGCGATGTTGCTCGGCTGGCGGTTCGACGGGCTGATCGACGACACTCTCACCCGATCGGAGCAGCTCTCGCAGCTTCTGGACGATCCCCTGAACACCGTGAGCGCCACCGTGGCGATCCGTAAAGCCCTGGGCGTTGCAGGTACGACGGCTCTTGCTCTTGAGGAAAACCGCTTGCAGAGGGAGCGGGCCGAGCGCGAATACGCCGGCAGCCTGCGTGAGATCGGGGTGACCGCATTCGAGGCGTACCGCCAGCTGGAACTGGCTCTGATCCAATACCGAATCCTCGAGCGCTCCGTCGACCTCACCAAGAGATCTTTGGACATGGCGGAAGACCAGGCGGCGCTGGGAGCCCAGTCGGAGGCCCAAGTCCGCGAGGCGCGCCTTGCTCACCAGGAGGCGCTCCAGCGGCGCGACGCCTCCCGGCGCTTGCTCGACATCGCCTGGCAGCGTCTCGCCCGCCTCTTGGGCCTCGATGCGAGCGTTATCGACATCCTCGACATCGACGTGATCGGAGTCGACGAGGCACTCGAGATGATCGCCGCGCGCCACCCGGCGTTTTGGCCCGAAAGCGCGTCGCCGTGGCCCTGGAGCCTTGAGCAGCTGATCATCCTCGCCCAGGAGAACCGACCGGAGGTGCAGAGCGCTCGAGAGGGGCTCGCCCTGGCCCAGCTAGGCGTTGAAAAAACGAAACTCGATCGAAAGCCGGACGTACAACTTACGGCCAGCGCCACGTGGCCTGAGAAGATCCGGGCCAGCGTCACGCTGGATGACGAATGGGTGGCGCAGGGGACCCTGAGCGCCTGGCGTTTTAACCAGGCCATTCCCCCTGCCCTCAGCCAGGTGACGCAAGCGCCTCAACACGATGTGGATTGGAGTGTGGGCGTCCGCGTGACGCTCAACTTGTGGGACGCCGGTGCCCATCGGGCGGCTGCGTACCGCGCGGAGCAGCTCGTACGGCAAGCGGAACTGGGCCTCGACGAGGCCTTGCACGGCGTGGCCCTCGACGTTGAAAGGCGTTACGCCGAGCTCCAAAGCGCGTACGAGGCGCTCCACATCGCGAGCGAGCGCGCCAGCGTCGCGCGCCTCAACCTCGAGGCTGAAGTTCAAAAGGCCTCGTTGGGCATGAGTTCCGAGCTTCAGATCGACGCGGCGACCATCAATCTCTGGCAGGCCGTGGTCGGGGCCATCTCGGCTCGATTTGACTACGAGCTCTCTCTCCTCAGGCTGGCCGCCGCCGTCGCGTTCGACCTTGAGACTTTCGGCAAGATCGTCGAAGGCTTGCAGGGGTGGTGATGCGTCGTGTCGACGGGCCGGGGCGAACGCATCGCCCCCGAAGGCGGGAAGAAGCAGGCCATCATGGAGGCGGCCCTCGCCGTCATCTCCGAGAAGGGATATCACCCTGCGACCGTCGACGAGATCGCGGAGAGGGCCGGTGTCGGCAAAGGGACGATCTACGTCTATTTCAAAAGCAAGGTGGCGCTGGTGAGCGAGCTGATCGACTCGATCACCCGCGCGCATCTCGCCGAAATGGAACGTCGAGTCTCGCGCGTCAAGAGCGCCAAGGAGAAGCTCCTCTATCTCGCCGGCGCCGAGTTTGACTTCTGGCGCCGGCACGGGCCGCTTATGCAGATTCTGGGCTCGAGCGAGTCCATGGGAATGGCACCTGAATTGCGTGAACAGATGCGTGCGGCACGCCAAGGTTACGTCAAGTTGATCCAAGCGGTGATCGAAGAGGGCCAGCGCCAAGGCGCCTTCGTCTCCACCATTGATCCGTCGCTGGCCGCCACCATCATCTTCGGCGCGCGGATGGCCATCGTCCAGTTCGCGAGCGAGCGCGCACAAGGAGCGGCACCGCTCGAGCAGCAGGCCGACGAGATCCGCCGCCAAGCCGTCGACTTTTTCCTGCGCGCTCTTGGCGTCCCGGCCGCATCGCGTTGAGTCCGGCCGCGACTTGTGCCTTACACGGAGAACTTACGCGAAGACGAGGTATTTGAGTGCGAGGAGCATCGCGATGCCGGGAAGACCGAGGATGCCGGAGATCACGGCGGTTACCGGGTTGAGCGGCAACACCATGCCGAAATAGCCTCCAGCCAGATTAAAGACGCCGACCAGGAGCACTCCCAGTGCCGCGTTGGCGATCAAGCGTAGCGTAAGCCTCACGGGCCAGAAAAGCAAGCGTGCAAAGGCGTAGAACAGCAGTGCACCCAAAGTGTACGCCGCTGCGATCCTCCAGTCGAAATCCAAAAGCCATGCGTTCAATGACCTCGCCCCTTTGGAGGGCCCTCCGGGCGGTCCTCTTCCCTCTTGAGCTGTACCGAAAGTGCTCCTCCCTTAGCGAGAACGACACATGGGGTGTTTCGAAGCCCGGCTCTGCATGCCCGGTTGAAGAGGCCTGAAGCTTGCGTCCTCACGCCTCGGCGGGCCGGGAGTCGGCCTCGGGGATAGAAGTCCCGGGCTGCTGCGAGGGCGTGAAGCCGGGAGGAAGGCGGTACCCAAACTCCTCCGCGTGGCGCAACAGGTACATGTACTTCCGCTCGGCCGCTTCGATCGCGAAGATCGCGTGGTCGACCAAGTCCGGGTCGGTTACGTTCTCAAAGTACGCTTGCGCTGCTTGCCATTCGGCGTGCGCCTTTGCCACCAGCTCTTCCACGCTGGCCGGCGCCGCCTTCTCCTTGGCCCGCCCAGGAAGGGGCTCATCGAGGACCAGGTGATCCCACACCTTGCCGACGATCTTTGTCCACCAACCGGCCACGCCCATCGCCTCCCTGAAGATCCTTCAGTGGCAAGTATAGGCGGGCCGTTGGCGGGATATTCCACTCTACATCTCCCGGCGTCCCTCGAGGGCTTTGGTGAGCGTCACCTCGTCGATATACTCCAAGTCGCCTCCCACCGGCATACCGTGAGCCATGCGGGTCACCTTGATCCCGAGCGGCTTGATCAAGCGGGCGAGGTACATAGCCGTCGCCTCCCCTTCGGGATTGGGGTCGGTCGCGACGACGATTTCTTTAATCTCCCCTCCCGCAAGCCTCCTTAGAAGCTCTTCGATTTTAAGATCTTGCGGGCCTATACCGTCCATGGGAGAGATCGCCCCGTGAAGGACGTGGTACACGCCTTTAAACTCGCGCGTCCGCTCCAGCGCGATGACATCTTGAGGATCCTCCACCACGCACAAGATGGAACGATCGCGTCCCTCCCGGGTGCATATCCGGCACGGATCGACGTCGGTCAGGTTGCAACAGATCGAACAGGAGATGGTCTTCTCACGCGCTTCGACGATCGCATCGGCGAGGGCGTGCGCCTCCTCCTTGGGCGAAGCGACGATGTGGAGCGCCAGGCGCTGCGCGGTCTTGGGGCCGATCCCTGGCAGCTTGGTGAGCTCTTCGACCAAGCGAGCGATGGGCCGTGCAAAGGTCACCATGGGGGAGACGCCCTACTTTCCGTCAAAAGCCGGGAAGCCCCGGGATGCTGAGGCCGCCCGTCACCTGGGCCATCGCCTGCGACGCCATCTCCTGCGACTTCTTCAGCGCGTCGTTGACGGCTGCGAGAACCAAGTCCTCCAGCATCTCCACGTCTTCCGGGTCGACCGCCGCAGGATCGATCTTGATCGCCATGATCTGCTGATGGCCGTTGGCCGTCACCGTCACCGCGCCCCCGCCGGCCGTCCCTTCCACGGTCTTGGTCGCGAGAGCCTCCTGAATTTTGACCATCTCGGCTTGCATCTTCTGCACTTGCTTCATCATTTTCTGCACGTTCACGTCTCTTCGGCCTCCGTTCGCTCGATTCGGGTGATCGTGCCGCCAAACAGCTTCAAGGCAGCGTGCACGATCGGCTCGTCGATTTCGGTCGGATCGATCGCCTCTCCAAGGTCCGGGCGCACATTTGCCGCCGGGACAGCGCCCTGGCCGGCCGCCCCCGAATGACATCCAGCCTCGCCGGTCGGTCCTCCCCCACCGGAAGGAGCCGGGAATTGACCGGGCCTTGAGCTTGCGTCACCGTCTCCTTGGGCAAGGGGCCTGTGCCACTCCGTGCCCAACACCGACCGCATGCGCAACGAGCGGCCGAGCACTTTGCTCAGCACCTTCTCCACGATCGCCCGGTTCTTATCCTTTTCCATGTTTGCCTGGTGAAACCGGTGGTTGGGGGAGAAGCCCACAATGACCGTATCGCCGTCGACGGCGATCGGACTTCCCTCCCGCAAAAACGCCTCCTGCTGCACATAACGCGCCGCCCGAAGCTGCTCGAGCACTCTGGGCCAAGCCTTTCGCACAATCTCCAAGAGTTCGAACTCGCTCGCTTCCAAGTCTGCGGTAGCGGCGTCATTCCCCGCGCCCGGGACCGGTTGATACCCCCCCGGTTGGGCCAACCCGGCGGTCTCTTTGGGCGTTTGGACGACTTCCTTGGCCGTAGGCCTTATCGTTGGGTCGAACGGCGGTCGCTCGGGCTCAATGCGGACGGCAGAAGCCTCCGGCGGTGCGGCCGGCGCCACAGGGCGCCGTTCTGCCGGCGCGTCCTGCGGCAACGGCACCCCTGCAGAGGCGAGCTGGGCCAAACGGCGCTCTAGGGCATCTACCCGCTGCACCAGATCCTCCCAACCGGCCCGTTCCGACCCCTTCACCAGCTCGATCAAGGCGAGCTCCAGCGGAAGCTGCGGCGCCGAAGCCCAGCGCATGTCGTTCTCGGCTCTTCCCAGCGTCTCGACGATCTCGATCAGCTTGGCGAGAGTGAAACGGCCCGCCATCGCCCGCGCCCGCTGTTTCGCCTCGGTGGGCATGGAGACCAGCTGCTCACTCTCGGGGGCCGCGGCGAGGACCAAAAGATCGCGGAAGTAGCGGACGGCGTCCGCCGCGAACTGCTTGAGATCGCGGCCGGCGTCCGCCACGGATTTGACAAGCATCAGACAGCGGCCCAAATCGCGAGTGGCCAAGCTTTCGGCAAGTTCGTCTAAGCGCTCCGCCTCGACCACCCCAAGCACCTGAGCCACAACGCTCTCTGAGACGGCGCCAAGCCCAAAGGCGATGCATTGGTCCAAAAAACTCAAAGCGTCTCGCATCCCGCCGTCGGAGTGGCGTGCGATGAGATCCAGGGCCCGCGGCTCAATATCGATTCCCTCTCGCCCGGCAACCGCCCTTAGCTGGGAGACGATCTCGTCGGCCCCAAGGGTGCGAAAGTCAAACTTCTGGCAGCGAGAGACGATGGTCGCCGGAATCTTGTGGGGTTCGGTCGTCGCGAAGACAAAGACCACGTGTTGCGGGGGCTCCTCGAGCACCTTCAACAGAGCGTTGAACGCCTCCGTGGTGAGCATATGGACCTCGTCGATGATGTAGACCTTGTACTCGCCCTCGGCGGGAGCAAACTTCACCATCTCCCGCACGTCGCGAATCTCGTCGATGCCGCGGTTTGAAGCCCCGTCGATTTCGATCACGTCGACGCAGATGCCCCGGGCGATGCGCGTGCAGTTGGCACATGTGTTGCAGGGCGATCCGGTAGGTCCCTTCTCGCAGTTTAGGCCCTTGGCCAGGAGCCTTGCCAAGGTGGTCTTCCCCGTTCCCCTGGGCCCGGCAAAGAGGTACGCGTGAGCGACCCGCCGGGAGTCCAGGGCGTTTTTGAGCGTTCGCACCACGTGCTCCTGGCCGACGACCTCCTCGAAGCTCTGCGGGCGCCATTTGCGGTAGAGGGAAAGGTATGCCAATGCGCTCACTCCCCGCCGTCACGAGACCAACATTCGCTGGGCCGAGAGAGTACTCCTCTTCGGCGCTCGCAACGCTCGTTACGACGCGGCGCAGCCCGGACCGTTCCAGCAGTCCGGGCTGCAAACCAAAAGTCGCCGTGCACCCGCCGTCGACCGACCGCCCCGGGCGGCATCTCTGCAGTTGGCTCAGACCAGGCACCCTTGCGGCACACAGGAGCACTCGCTTACCGCTGCTTCCTTCCGGACCTGACGGGGTTCACGAGGTCCCGTTGCACAAGACCCAATCCTCAACGCCACTTACAGCCTCCAGGCCCCAAAGCGATGCGACCTCGGGCGGGGATTCAGCCCCGCTACAGCGGATTGCGGGTTCAGGGCACCGCTACCTCCCCGCCTAGCACGGCAATCGTGAGTTCTTGGGAATTCCATTATATCTGGCCGGGCACGCGCCTGTCAAGGCAACAGGGGCTCGGACGCCTCCGCGCCGGCCAGAAACCCCCAGCAGTAGCGGGCCCTCGCCCAGCCGATGCTAAGGCCGAAAGGAGTGGTCGGTTTGTCGCTCGCACGCCGCATGAGAACTCCCGTCCTCCTTCTTTTGCTCCTCGTCCTCGCGTGCGCTGTGCTTTGGAACCCCCGAGGAAGAGAGCGCAGCTCAGCGGACAGAGACACACCTCCTCCCTTACAGCCGATTGCCCTGCGGGAGGATGACGTGCGCGTTGGACCGCCCGGGACAACTGAGACCGACCGGCATGAACCCGCGGGCCTGGACGAAGTGGAGTCAGCCATCGTCCAAACCATCGAGGCGCTGGAGGAGTCCTCCTGGGGAGAGGCCGCGGCGAGCGCACGCGAGCTTTCGCAGCGCTGGCTCTCCTTTAAGCGGCCGATGCGCGCCCAGGGAGGCGAGCGCATTTGGGACACGATCGACGTAGACGCCTTCGACGCCGGCGTAAGAGAGCTGGAGCGGCAGATCGCCGCCCAACGGAAGCAGGCTGCTCTTGAAGAGGCCCGCGGACTCCTTGAGATCGCCC
>NICF_comb_assmDRAFT_10000913_pt1 | contig 24098 bp, 19 predicted proteins | sample NewIslPassag4_SG_FD_11279 | JGI IMG/M metagenome (IMG submission 11279) | reverse complement strand
GCTGGATCTGCGAGCAGAAGGGGATTAAGCTGGTCGTGGTTCATGCGGAAGACCTGTCGCTGCTGCGGATGCTGAGGAAGGTGGGCTCGCTGCTTCCGCTGCGGTCGCTACGGGGCTTTAAGCGGACGATCCGGTTTCTCAATGACTGCGGGGCCCGCTACCGGGCAGCGGCGGCCGCCGCACTGTGCGAATAGACTCGGATAGATGGAGNAGGATAGATCGACCTCGGGTTAAAAACCGCCGCTGGCAGGAGTTAGGGGAGGTGTCGGAAGGCGGTTCGGCCGCTGGGCCCGTGTGTCGCTTCGGCGTGAGCGGCCGCGAACGCGTGTACCGAAGTGGAGCGGCCGTTCGAAGGAGCGAGCGCCCGGCGGGCTCACCGAAGCGAAAGCCCGCCGGGGATGCCAGGCGACGACTAAAGCGTAGTCCAGCGCTCGTTCCTCTTCGTTCGCAACCNCTTTCATCCTGGATATCCATGATGGTTTTGCAATGATCAGGCGCTGTGCCGGCAGCTACTTGGCGGTGATCAAGCCCGGAACGGCGTAGCCGACCAGGCCACCCGCCGTGACCAGGAGCCCCCCGATGAGAAGCAGAATGTGGGGGGCGACGACGGCCGATATGACGCCCACCAATGCGAGGGAGATGGGGCTAGCCGCTTGGGCGATGGAGCTGCGCACTGCAAACACTCTGCCTTGCATCTCTTTCGGAACGAAGGTCTGGAACAAGCCGTTTGAGCAGACGTTTACCATGGAAAGGGCGACGCCGATCACCACAAAGGCGCCGAAAGCATGAGTGACGGCCCGCAGTTGGCTGATGGTGGCTAGAATCAGGCCGATCGCGGCGATGCCCCAGATGACGCTGGGACCACGGCGAAGGCGCGGACCGACGATCGACATGAGGGTGGCACCTACGATCATTCCGGCGGAGAGGCCGCTCATCAGGAAGCCTAAGCCGGTGGCATCCACACCCATGCGCTGCTGAGCGATAAAGGGGAGCAGCGGCCCGATGGGGGCGAGGGCGAAGTTGACCAAGCCGAACGTGCAGAGCATGAAGAAGAGCATCCGTTGCCCGTTCCAAAGGTAGACGAGTCCAGCGCCCATTTCTTGGAGGAAGCTTTGGAGGCGTCCGGAGGCTGCTTTGACCGGTTGGGACGGGAGGGGAGGGATGTTCGCGAGCATGAGCGTCGTCGCCGCAAGGACGCTCGAGCAAGCGGTAATGACCAGGACGGGCCCGGAACCGATCCACGATACCAGCACGCCGCCGATGGCCGGAGCGATAAGGTTGGCCCCTGCGTCTGCCATCTGGAAGAGCGAGTTGGCCCGTGTCAGGCCGCTCGCGGGAACCAGTTGCGCGATGGACGCCTGCAGCGCAGGGCGGTGAAATGCCGAGCACGTCGCTGAGACCGTCGCAACGGCGATGAGCATCCAGACTTCCAGATTGCCGGTGATCATGGCCCAGGCGATGATGCCCCAGCCGCAGGCCCGGATCACGTCGGCGACCATCATGAGCTGGCGGCGGTTGTAGCGGTCGACGATCACGCCTGCGACAGGGCCCAGCAGGATAACCGGCAACATGGTGACGAGTGCCAAAAGCGTCGCCACACTCACCGATCCGGTCTCACCTGCGACCCACCAAAGCAGTGTCAGGCTTGCAAGACCATCTCCTTGCATGGAGATGGCCTGGCCTGTTAGAACCAGCGCAAAGTCTCTTTTGGGCCACGGCTGTGGGGCTTCCGCTTGGACGAGATGTGGGGCGGGGCTTTCTATGTGCGAGGGTTTGCTCACAGATGTCACTCCTTAGACGAGTTGGGTCGATTAGCCTCGTTGGACTCCCGCGGAACGACGCACGTGTCATGCGTTCATTCGAATCCGCTTCCGCGCGCTTGCTCCGTCCGATGCCGCATCTTTTTTCACTGGCGAGCTCCCTCGCGGGTAAGAGCTCAGGCGAGTGGTGAGCCCACCCGCCAGTGATGAACCCACTGGCCTTGTCAGTCTACTGGCCGGTGCGCGGGTCCGAGAACGGCAGGCCATGGAGCGCAGGCATGCCCCTTCAATGCCCGGCGGCGCTCGGGCCGTTCACGTACCTAATCCCGCGTGAGGAACAGCTCTAAGCTGCGGGCCAGCGACCGGGCTCGCACGCGGTTGATGGTGTACCGTTTGACGCCGTCGATCCGTTCGACATGAAGAAGGCCCGTCGATTCGAGCGCTCGCAGGTGCCGGGATGTCGCCGGCTGGCTCCATCCAAACTCCTTCATAAGGTCGGCAGCGCGTGCCTCCCCGTGGGCGCGAATGTAGGCGACGGCCTTGAGGCGGGCCTCATCGGCGAGGGCCGTGAGCGCTGCCAGTAGGTCTCTCTGGGCTGCTTCCTCGCTTACGTCCCCGCCTTGTGCCCCGTGGACGACTCCGAAGCCGATGTAGGCGATGTGATACTCCGGCACGGCGGCCGTCGCGACGTAAGGCCCGGCGAAGGGAATGGGGACAAAGACGAGGCGTTTGCCTCGGAAGGCGGGCAGGCGATTGTGCGCTCTGCGACCGATGATGGCCTCGAGCACTCGCTCGGGTTCGCCGAGGTAGAAGCGGCGGCGTGCCTCCTCCGCGAGGGCGCGGCAGGTGGGGAGCGCGTCGCGCCAGCGGGGGGCGAAGTGGTCGTGCCAGAGCTGGCGCAGCCTCAGCTCCACGAGAGATTTCAGCTCGGCGGGATGTCGCATGAGAGAGAGAGCCCGGCCCGCGTCGATCTCAAAGGGCTCGTCGGCGTGGGGGCGCTCCATCGACTCCATGACGGCGATGATTCGCTCGGGTTCGTGCTCGATCCATCGCAGCACCGTGTCCGGATCGTGGTCATCGGTTTCTGCGGCAAGCCGCTGGACGACCCGGTGGAGTAGGTCGCTCGGCGACATGGCCGCCAAAGCGTCGAACACGGGCTGCGGGCTCTCTTCTTCGTCCTCCACCTCAAACAGGAGGGAGAGTGCGCCCGACAGCGGGACGCACAGCAGGCGAAGATCCGCTCGTGCGGTTCGCCCGAGCCGGGCCGAAAGCTGTGCAAGCCACGGGTCGATCCCGGGGAACCTCGGTGCCAATTCCACCATAGGTAGGGTCATCGTCATCGCGAGGACCGGAGAAATGCGGACGGCAAAGTCTCCACGCCACGCTGTTCCGTCGTCTTGAGAGGGCAAATACAGTTCCGGCATGCCATCATCCCCAATATCGGATAGTCGAATATCCGGATATCATGATACGACATAAACGCCGGCGAAGTCAATCGCCGGCGCGAGGGATCGAACCGAAAATCTGAGAGCCTACTCTAGATCTTGAAGCGGGAGCTCTTGGCTTGCAGCTCCCGGGCAAGTTCAGCCAAGGACTCGGCCGAAGAGGCGATCGCTTCAGCGTCCGCGTTCATTTCTTTCATCGACTGAGTCACTTCCTCGGCGGCCGCGGCGGTGGTTTTGGAGATGGCGGCGATCCGGGCCATGGCCTCTTGCATTTGTTCGCTGGAGGCCGCCATCTGGGCGGACGCGGCCGAGTTGGCGTCGATGACGCTCGCCACCTGGTTCATCGCGGCCACCGCTTCCATGGCGGCCGCGGCGACCTGTTCCGCGGCCGCTGCGATGGACTGGGCCTTTTCATTGGTGCGCTCCATCGCCGTCAAGATCTCCTGCAGGGCGCGGCCGGCTTCGCCGCCGAGGGCGTAGCCATCCGCCACGTCCTTGAGACCGGCTTCCATTGACTGAACAGACTTCTCCACACCGCCTTGGATGGTGCTGACCAGCGCCGTGATGTCCTCGGTCGCCTGTCTTGAGCGCTCGGCGAGCCGCCGCACCTCTTGCGCGACCACGGCAAAGCCCCGGCCGTGCTCGCCGGCCCGCGCCGCCTCGATCGCAGCGTTGAGGGCTAGCAGGTTCGTCTGATCGGCGATCTCGCTGATGAGCTGCACGATCTCGGCGATCCTTTGCGAGTGGCGGCCGAGCTCGCGGATATCCTCTGCCACCTGGTTCGAAGACTCGTGAATCCGGTTCATGGAATCGAGAGTGGCTTGCACCGCCGCGCCGCCNGAGCGGGCCGCGGCGAGCGCTTGCGAAGCGGCGGCGCCTACTTCTTGGGCTTCGTGCGCCACTTGGTTGATGGCCTGCGCCGCCTCGGTGATGATCCGCGACGTGCGGCTGACATCCTGCGATTGGGCCATCGCGCCGCTTGCGATCTGGTCGATCGCCCTGCGCACGTGCTTGATGACCTCCATGGTCTCGGCCACCGAGCGGTTCTGGTCCTGGGTACCCTGGGCCACCCGAGCCATGGAGGCCGTCACTTTCTGGGTACTTTCTCCAAGCCTCCGGGAGACCTCACCCGCGCGGTTCACTGCGATCAGAAGGTTTTCGACGGCTCGGACGAGGCTGCTTAAAAGCTCGCGCATCCCCCGGATCATGCCTTCAAACGCCCGTGCCAGATCGCCGATCTCGTCCGTTCTGCGCACGCCCAGGTCGGTTACGGTCAAATCGCCCTCAGCCAGGCGTCCCACCGTCTCCCGCATTCGCTTGAACGCGGGGCCAAGCAAACGGCCCAAGAGGAGGGCGACGAGCGTCATGACCGCGACGCCGGCCGTGACCACCGGTCCCAGCGTGGTTACAAACCGGGTGCGCAAGGCATAGAAGGTCGATTCCGGGATGCCGACGGACGGGCCGGCGATCACACGGCCCGTGTGGTCCTGCAGGGGTACGTAAATTGTCTTCTGCCATTCGTCGATGACCTTCGCTCGGCCGACGTACTCAACTCCCGCGCGCAGGCTTTGCATGACGGGGACGGAGTAGACGGTTCCGATGCCGCGGTCCGTGTCCGACGTGGTCTGAAGACCTCTTTGATCCACGGTGGTGGCGATGCGGACACCGTCCAAAGCGATCGTGGCGACGACCAGACCGCCCGTGCGCTTGCGCACTTCGTCTACGATGGAGTAATTCTGATTGAGGATCTCCGCAGCCACCACCGCACCGATCACGCGGCCAAAATCGTCCACTACGGGGGCGGCGCCAACAAGGGCGAGGGCGTCAGTCAACACGGTCTCCGAGCGCGTTTCGGAACCCTCCGTAGGGATGATGGGGATCGAGACCAGCCGGCGGATTTCGGCGCCCTCAGGCTCCCATTCGGAGCGGGAGATGAGCTCGGGCGAGGCTACGGCGCGCCCGAGCAAGGCCTGAGAGACTAAGCCGTTGATCCTGAGGGATTGTCCGACCTGATCGCTGTTGGCGCGAGCGACGACCAGACCGGCTGAGTCGACGACCGTGAGGATGTGGGTCTCGGGCATGGCTTGCCTGATCTGCCTGAGGTCGCGGGCGATGGCTTCGAAATCGCCTTGCTCAAGGTCCGCACGGAGCTTGGCGCTCTGCGCCACGGTGATCGCCTGGGTTTTCACCCGGGCCAAGTGCTGATCAATCAGGGCCATCTCCATATTGATGGCCACGTCCAGAATTTTCTTGGCGTTCTCCTCGATGTCCCGGTTGATGTAGGAGAGCGTCGCCACTGAGAGGATCCCCATGACGAGCCAAAAGCCCGCGGTTGCAAGACCAAAGGCTCTCGCCATGAGGCCGAAGCGGATTCGCCGCTGCGTGCCGTTCATGATCCCACTTCCTCGTCTGATCTGCGTCCTCTTTTTGCGAATTGATCCGAGAACCAGGCGTCAACCCAGTAAATAATTCGGTTGAGGTGTGTTTTGACTGTAGCAGCCTCTCGAAAGGAGGCAGGCGGCGCGTCTCGAATGCATCAAAGGATCTCTTGACTGTTGGCGAAAGCATCGAGTCGTTCGCGGTTTGCGGCGGCATTTTCATGATATCACATGAGATCAGTAGGGGCGAGGGCGTCAAGGATGGTCACGCCGTTCCCGTCAAACCGGTCCAACCCGCATGGGCAAGATCCGGCGCACCACGTGCCGGAAGGCGCCTTGGCCGACGAGGTTCGGCGCCTGATCTTTGGATTTGAGGAGAAATATCTAAGCCGCAGGCCGCGTCGCATCGGCGTTTATCTCCTCGGCGACGTGCTGGTCGTGCGGGTCCACGGCATTTTGAGTCCGGCGGAACGGCAGCTTGCGAGCTCCCCCGACGGCAGGATGCTCATGCGCCAGCTCCTTCTCAAGGAGATGGAGGAGTTGCGAGACGTCCTCTCCTTTGAGCTGCAGTCGGTGGCGGGAGTCGCCGTCCTCGGCGTTACCGTCGATTTGGATCCGGAGAATGACGAGCGTATCGTCGTGTGCCGTTTCGACGCTCCGCTCGCCGCGGAGGCCTCGTATCGCGATGAGCGAAGGGATGCGTAAGCTCTTGGGTTCCCGGGCGAGCAAAGCGGGAGCGGCCTTGGGGCTCTCATGTGCTGTAGGTACGGGCGTCGCATCGCTCATCGCCGGGGTCCCTCTCCACCCGGGGGTTCTGCTGCCGGCCGCGGCCGGAGTGGGGCTTGCGGGATATGCCGCCGTCCGCTGGAGCCTGGGGCCGCTGGCGCTTTTTGTCGATCAAGCGCACACGATGGCGAAAGCCCAGTTTGACGGTGAGCGCCTAGAGTGGAGCAGCCCCGACGAGTATCAGCCGCTGGCGGACGCCTTCGATGAGCTGCGCATCGGGCTCAGGCTTTACGCCGGCCGCATCGCCCGCCGAGCGATAGAATTTGAAGGGACGCTGGAAGTGCTCGACCTTGCGACGCTGCTCCGGCTCGTGCGCGCCGGCAAGCGGACAGGTGCCCTGGTGGTGCAAAGGAGCGGGGAGACGGGCGTCGTCTTTTGGCGCGACGGCGAAATTGTCGGGGCCGCGCTGGGCGCCAAGGAAGGGCGGGAAGCCCTGCGCCGCCTTTTCCAGTGGAATAAGGGCTACTTCAAGTTTAGCCCACGCCTTGAGCCCGTGGGAAACCTGGCGGGGGAACGATGGGAGAGCCTGCTCTTGGACGGTGCCCGCAGCGTCGACGATCCAAGCCTGTGGGCAAGAGCGATTCCCCGCGACGAGAGCACGCCGCGACGGGCTCGCGCCGCGGACCGGATCCCTCTGCGGCAGCTTTTGACGTATGAAGAGTGGCACCTTTTCAACGCCATCGACGGCAACCGCACCGTGCTGGACCTCGCCCAAGTGCTGCATTGGCCGGTGGCGCAAGTTCGGCAGCGGCTGTATGCCCTGATGGCAATCGGTTCAGTCGAGTGTGACGACGCTCTTGAGTTTGGGCGTTATCTTTCGGAAGAGCCCGGACGTGACCAAGTCGAGATGCGTGCAGGCCGTGCAGGCGGGGCCCAGGGAAAGGTGATCCCGATCCACGTAGCCCGGCGCACCGCAAAGTAGGTGGCCCATGGTGCAGACGAAAGGTCAGCTCGAAGACGCAATCGCTAAAAAGATCCTGCGCTTCGAGAAGGAATATATCGGGCGCGGCCCCGAAAAGATCAGAGCGTACATTCACAGCGACATGGTCATCGTGCGCGAGTCGGACTTTCTCACGCTCGCCGAGAAGAAGCTGGCAGCCACCGCTCAAGGAGTCGATCTCATCCGCGAGATGCGGGTNAAGCTAATCGATGCCTCCCGGCGGCTCTTGTGCGAGATCATCACGGAGCTGACGGGCCTACAGGTGATCGCCTTGCACTCGGACATCAGCATTGAAGCTAACGAGCGGGTGATGGTCTTCACGCTGAGCGGCGATCTGGAGGCGCTCCTTCGGCCGCAGGTCCGGCCGGGTACGGCAGAGCGCACCGCATAAAGCGCCGCCGTTGGCGCCGCAAGGAGGTGCTGCTCCCACGACCGCTGACCTGGCGCGGGGAATGTGCGGTTGGCGGCTCCACGGCTGTGCACTGGAAAGAATCCGAAGGTGCACCGGCAAGTTTTTGGAGTTACAATTGGAAGCCCCGCTTCCGGGGTGAAGTTCTTTCCATAAAATTGCACAGAGTTGGTTGATCACCCGCAGGGTCCGGCAAGGATCGGGCGGGTCATAGACCACCGCAAGTTGGAAGACGTCTCTTTGGCGACGTCTTGCGCGCGGTGGTCTTTTTCATTTGGCCGGGGGGTGAGGCGGCTTCGTCAAGCGTCGGTAAAGCGGGATCGGAAAGCGCGCGGTGCACACGGGGAAACGGGCAATGGAAACGATTCGAGGAGGTTTCGGCAGAGTGAAACGAACGAGATCCTTCATCGTCATGCTGGTGCTAGCCGTGCTGTTTGCGGCCATGACGGCCGCCGGCAGCGCTCAGCAGGTGATCACGGTCTACACCTCAGTCGACGAAGAAAACGCCGCGGCGATCCTGAAGGCCTTTACGGAGGCGACGGGCATCCAGACGCGGATGCTGTTTATGTCGGCAGGGCCCGCCCTGGCGCGCCTTGACGCGGAGAAGAACAACCCCGTCGCCGACGTGTGGATGGGAGCGCCCAGCGAGAACCACGTTCTGGCGAAAGAGCGCGGTTTGACGCAGCCCTACTTCTCGCCTAATGCCGAGGTGCTCGATCCCAAATTCCGCGATCCCGACGGCTACTGGACCAGCTTCTACATGAACCCGATGGCCGTCGCCATCAACAAGCAGTGGCAGGCCAGGACCCGGGTGGAGGCGCCCAAGTCATGGCGGGATCTCCTCAAGCCCGAGTTCCGCGGCCAAATCCAGCTGCCGACGCCCCAGTCCTCTGGGACGGCGTACAACATGCTGGCCTCTCTCGTCCTCGCATGGGGAGAGGACGAGGCCATGGCGTACTTCAAGGGGCTGCACGCCAACGTCCAGACGTACACCCAGAGCGGGACGGCACCGTCTCAGGCCGTAGCCCTGGGGCAGACGGGCGTGGCGATCCAGTTCACCCCGGCCTTCTTGAAGCTGGCCGACGAGGGTTACCCCATCGAGATCATCTTCCCGGAGGAGGGCGTCGGTTTTGAGGCGCCGGCGGTCTCCATCGTGGCGGGAGCGAAGAACCCGGAAGGCGCGAAGAAGCTCGTGGACTGGCTGCTCTCCGAAGAGGGCCAGGCGACGCTTTCCAAGGCCAAGACCTACTTCTTCCCCATCCACCCCAACGTCGTGGCCGGGGACGGCCTGCCTTCGGTGAGTGAAATCCCGTTGATCGACTACGATCCCATCTGGGCGGGCGAAAACCGGGAGCGCCTGGTCAACCGCTGGATTGACGAAGTCCTGCGTTGACGAAACCATGAGACCCGAGCAGGGGCGCATATCGCCCCTGCTCGGGGCCCCTGATCGGGGGAGGTAAGGAGATTGCAGACCCAACCCAGGCTCTATACGGACCTTCACGGCATGCGGGCCCGGATAGAGCGCATCAAAGGGAATCCGGCCGTCTCGTTGACGATCGTAGCGGCATTTCTCCTGGTTGGTGTGTTCGTCGTCTATCCTCTCGTCAAAGTGGTGCTAAAGAGCCTCGAATCGCCGGACGGGCTGGGCTTTGCGACGTACGTGAAGATCTTTTCGGGCTGGTACATGAGGCGGGCCCTCTACAACACCTTGTTGGTAGGGGTCCTGACAGCGGTGATCGGCGTCGCCATCGGCTTCATTTTCGCCTTTACGATGGCCAAGACCGACGTGCCCGGCAAGAAGATCATCAACTTGCTCGCCATCCTGCCCGTCGTCTCGCCGCCGTTCGTCGGGGCGGTGGCCATCTTGCTTCTCTTTGGAAGCAACGGGCTGATCACCACCCAACTGCTCGGGCTTTACGACTTTCGGATCTACGGCCTAAAAGGCCTGCTCTTGGCCCAAGTGATGACGTTTTTCCCCATCGCATACCTCACGCTCCGGGGTGTGTTGGAGTCCATCGGGAGCTCATTGGAGGACGCCGCTTTTGACCTGGGCGCGAGCCGGTGGGAGGTGTTCAGCAAGGTGACCCTTCCCCTCGCGGCTCCAGGGATCGCTTCAGCCCTGCTCGTGCTCTTCATCGAATCGCTGGCCGACTTTGGGAACCCACTGGTCCTTGCAGGCAGCCAATTTCCGACCCTCGCCGTCCAGGCGTACCTGCAGATCACGGGGATGTACGACCTCGCCGGCGGCGCGGCGCTCGCGGTGGCGCTCCTTTTTCCGTCGCTCATCGCCTTTGTCCTGCAGAAGTACTGGCTGGGCAAGAAGCGCTACGTCACCGTCACCGGCAAGCCGTCGCGCAACCGGAGCATGGCGGTGAGCCCGGCGATGAAATGGACGCTCTTTGGCTTTTGCGTCGCCGTGAGCGCGCTGGTGCTTCTCTTTTACGGAGTGATCTTCGTCGGCGCCTTTTCGAGGCTTTGGGGCGTCGACCACAGCTTCAGCCTGCGCAACTTCGAGTACGTCTTCAACGTGGGGCTTGAAGCAGTCAAAGACACGCTGCTCGTCGCCGTCACTTCGACGCCGGTCTCGGGCGTCTTGGGCATGGTGCTCGCGTTCTTGATCGTGCGGCAGCGTTTTGTGGGAAGGCGCACCCTGGAGTTTGTCTCGATGCTCAACTACGCCCTTCCGGGCACGCTGGTGGGCATCGGCTACCTCCTCGCGTTCCACGAGCCGCCGCTTGCGCTGACTGGGACGCTCGCGATCCTCGTCCTCAACTTCGTCTTCCGGTACGTGCCCGTCGGCATGCAGGGGGGCATCGCGTCGCTGCAGCAGATCGATCCGGCCATCGAGGAGGCCGCCATTGACCTGGGCGCGACCACGGCGCGCACGTTCCGGAAGGTGACGCTGCCGCTCATCGCCCCTGCGTTCTTCTCAGGGCTCATCTTCGCTTTTATCCGCGCGATGACGGCGATCAGCTCGGCGATCTTTCTCGTCTCGGCCGACTGGCAGTTGATGACGGTGCAGATTCTCTCGCAGGTGGGCTCCGGGCGCCTGGGCGTTGCGGCCGCGTTTAGCGTGATCCTGATCGGTGTAATCGTGGTGGCCATGTTCGTCATCCGCTGGCTCGTCTCGCGGACCCTGGGCATCCGGGTGAACGTCAATTTCTAAGAGCGGAACGAGCAGCCGGACCTCAACCGAGCGAGGTGTATGCACAAGTGAAGGTCGTCATCGATAACGTGAGCAAGGTGTTTGATCATCCCCAAAACCCCGAGAAAAAAGTAGTTGCCGTCAACAAGGTGAGCCTTACCATCAACGAAGGCGAGATGGTGACGCTCCTTGGGCCGTCGGGGTGCGGCAAAACGACGACGCTCCGCATGGTGGCGGGATTCGAGACGGTGACGGAGGGACGGATCCTCATCGACGGCGTCGACGTCACCTACCTCCCGCCCAACAAGCGGGATACCGCGATGGTCTTTCAAAGCTACGCGATCTTTCCTCATCTTGACGTGCGGGGGAACGTCTCGTTTGGCCTGAATCTCAAGAAGCACCTGTCCGAGGCGGAGCGCAAAACGCGGGTCGACCGGGTCCTCAGCCTCGTGGGACTTACGGGGCTTGAGGAGCGCTCACCGGATCAGCTTTCCGGCGGCCAGCAGCAGCGGGTGGCTCTCGCCCGGGCCATCGTCATGGAGCCCAGTGTACTGCTATTTGACGAGCCGCTCTCAAACCTCGACGCCAAGCTGCGGGAGAGCATGCGCAACGAGATCCGTGCTCTGCAACAGCGCATCGGCATCACCGGGCTATACGTTACCCACGATCAGGCCGAGGCCATGGCCCTGTCGGACCGCATCGTCATCATGCGGAACGGTGTGGTGGAGCAGGTGGGCACCCCCATCGAGATCTACACGAGGCCGGTCAACCACTTCGTCGCCGACTTCATCGGCCGGGCCAACTTCATCGGCGGCCGGGTGGCCGCGAAGAAGGTGCAGGGCGGCCAGGAAATGTACGAGGTCTACGTGGGCGAACTGCCCTTCCTCGTCCCTTGCGGGCCGCCGCGCTTTTCCGAGGGCGACTTCGTCGACATTCTCGTCCGGCCGGAGAACTTGAACCTTGAGCCTCACGACGGGGCCGCCGAGGGTACCGGTCTCATGGGTGTGGTGGAGAAGGTGACCTATTTCGGCTCGACCGTGGAATACACCGTGCAGGCAGGCGGCCAGTCGCTGCTCGCCGTCGTCTCAAATCCCATGGTCGATGAGCTCTACCGGGTGGGCGAGCGAGTGCGGCTCACCTTCAACGCGAAAGCGGCGCACCTGTTGCCGCGGGAGTAGCCGCATGCTTGGGCAGGCACTCGCCGGCCGGGGCCACGCTGCCTTGAACGAGCGGCTACCGCGCAAGGGCAACCTAGCCTAGCCAGGGAGCCAGCGAGAATGGAAGGACCGAAGAATGCGAAGGGACGGGCTCTGGGGACTTGGGGCCCGTCTTGCTGTGTTGCGTGTGTGACACCGGCTCTTCACATAGGGTTCCAGAGGATCCGAGAGGTAGTCGTCGGTATTGAACGAATCGTCCCAATGTCAACACTTGCGCCTTCAGCGCGCACGGGGGATTCGGTATGAGCGGCATATGGGCTCATCACGCACACGTCTTTCCTGAGAGCGTCCGCCCCGCGGGCACGATCGACCAGCTTCTGCGGCTGATGGACGCGTGCGGGATCGAAAAGGCCGTCGCCTTTAGTCCCTTCGCTCACCAGCTCAGAGACGACGGGGCCGGCCGCAACCGGTGGCTTGCGAGCGAGATCGCGCGGCACGACCGTTTCATCGGCTTTGGGACCATCGACTTCGAACACGGGGACGTGGTGGACCAGGTGAAAGAGATCTCGGACCTCGGCCTTAGGGGGATCAAACTGCATCCTGCGGCCCAAAAGGTCTCGGTTGTCGACGAGGCCGCGATGAAAGTGTACGAGGCAGCGGCCGAGCGAGGCCTCTTTCTCACCTTTCACACAGGCATCCATTGGCACCGGCTCAGCGATTATCACGTGCTGCTCTTTGACGAGATCGCCTACCGCTTTCCAAGCCTTCGCTTCAGCCTCGAACACGTGGGCGGCTACCATTTCCTACACGACGCCCTGGCAGTCATCCTCAACAACTCTCGCAAAGAGGGAGACCGCCGGGTGTCCAACGTCTACGGGGGTCTTACGAGTGTCTTTGACCGGGAGAAGCACAAGCACTGGTACTTCAGCCTCGATCTGCTGCAGGAGATCGTATGGCAGGTGGGCGCGCACCAGCTGATCTTTGGGCTCGACTTCCCGTACAACGGGGAAGAAGAGACCAAAGGCGCCTTGGCAGTGATCGAAGCCCTGGGCCTTACGCCTGAGGAAAAAGAGCTCATTCTCGGAGGGACGCTGAGGAGGGTGCTGGGGGTATGAGCACGTTGGAGCTGGTGCACAAGGAGTTCATCTACGACCGGCTTCCAGGGTACCCGTCGGCGCACGGTTCCACCATCGCCAGGCGTAAGAACGGGGAGCTGATTGCGGCGTGGTTTGGCGGATCGCACGAGAACCACCCCGATACGGTGGTGCTCTTGGCTCGCAAGCCCGCCGGAGCCGCCGAATGGCAGGATATCCGTCCCGTCCAAGGGATGAACGTGCCGAAGCCGTACGGAAATGCCGCCCTCTTTGTCGAGCCGTGCGATGAGGGCGAACAAGGGGAGCGAATCTGGCTCTTTTTCATCCGCAGCGAGGGCCGCCACGGCCGGGGGTGGTGCCTCGACTGCATGACGTACGTCACAACGTCGTTCGACGGCGGCTGGACCTGGGAGAAGCCCCGGCTGCTCAAAGATCAGTGGAGCTTTCTCATCAAGAACAAGCCGATGCGGATCGCCACGGGGGAGCTCGTGATCCCTGCCTACAGCGATCGGGAGGACAACAGCGTCCTCTGTGTCTACGACGATCGGCAAGACAGGTGGTCGTTTTTTCCCGTGCCGATGCCCGAAGGAGCCGGGGTGATCCAACCCGCCCTCGTGCAGTATCCCGACGGCGAGCTGCAGATGTTCTTCCGCACGAAAACGGGGAACATCTGGACGTCGCACTCACGGGACGCCGGGAGGACATGGTCCGTGGCAAAGCCAACGGACCTGCCCAATCCCGGCGCCGGCATCGACGCTGTGGCGCTTTCTGACGGGCGGCTCGTCCTCGCCTACAACCCGACGACCCGAGGTCGCACCCCGCTTTGGCTGCGGATCTCCGACGATCGCGGCGCTTCCTTCAGCGACCCCTTGGTGCTTGAGGAGCAAGAGGGCGAATACTCCTACCCAGCGGTGATCGCCGAGGACGACCGGACGCTCCACGTCACGTACACCTACCAGCGGGCAAAGATTGCACACGCCGTGGTCGAGGTGCGCGAAGCCAACCCGTCGGCGCGTCCATAGATTGGTCCCGCCCAAGCCGAACCGGATGTGCCAGTTCAGCGGAGGGGTGCCCCGCGCCGTGCTGGGATATTCGGCTCCTTCGGGGGGGCCTTGGCGGCTGGTGGTCGTGCTTGCGGAGTTCGTCGGGGGGCATGAAAACGCCTCGTCCGCCGTGTTGGATCTTCATAGAATTAATAAGAAGAAAGAACGTCTAGTTGAGAACGCTCGGCATTGGAGAGTGCCGTTGAAACAAGTGGCGGGACGGTGCGGGTTCGCTCGCAGCCGCCCCGCCGCTTGATACGTTTGTGTGCAGGCTGTACGGTGCACCTCGGGGGTAGCCGTATGGGCACTCATGTGCATCGACTGGCCAAAGGCCGTTCCCTCCGGGCTTAGGTCTTGGCAGTTCACCCGCATGACGAGGCGTCCGGCAAAAAGCCTCAGCACTCGAAGGAGCCTGTCCTTCTCCACGATATGGCTAAAGGACTTCAGCAGAACGATGCAGTCGAACGTCCCGGGGGGACCCGCTTCCAAATCTCCACCGGCCCGCCGCAAAACTCGTCCAACATCCCAACGCCACGCACTCTCTTGCGCCGAAGTCGGTTATGGTTACTCCCATCGCCACCCAACCAGCGGCATTTGGGACCGGTCACGAACTGACCATCACGCTTTGCCGGCGCTGCCGAAAAGCTGCATCTTTTCCAGGGCGACACTCTTGACCGCTTCGATCGCGAGAGCAAACATCGCTCGGGGCGAGAAACCTTTGCCGACACGGTCCTTTCCCTGTTCGATGTAGGAGCGGACCGCGGCCGCAAAGGCCAGCTGGCATTCGGTGTTGACGTTGATCTTGCGCACGCCCAAAGCGATGGCCTTTTGGATCATCTCCGCGGGGATTTGGGATCCGCCGTGCAGGACGAGGGGAACTCCGCCGGTGACCCGGCTGATCTCATCCAAGAGGTCAAAGCGTAGGCCGGGCCAATCCGACGGATAGACCCCGTGGATGTTGCCGATCCCGGCGGCCAGCATGTCGACCCCAAGCTCCGCCATCTTCCGGCACTCGTCGGGGTCTGCGAACTCGCCCAGCTTCGTGACGCCGTCCTCTTCGCCGCCGATCCCCCCGACTTCACACTCGAGGGAGACGCCTTTCTTGCGGCAAAGCTGGACGAGCTCGGCGCTCTTTCGCAGGTTCTCCTCAAAAGGCAAGGCGGAGCCGTCAAACATCACCGATGAGAAACCGGCCTCGATGGCTTCGAGCACCTCTTCGTAGGTGCCATGGTCCACGTGCAGGGCGACGGGGACGGTGACACCTAAGTGCTCGATGAATGGCTTCACGGAGCCGACGATGGCCCGATAGCCTCCCATGTACTTCGCGGTGCCGCTCGACACCCCCAAGATGACGGGCGACTTCGCCTCCTCGGCGGCCAAGAGAAAGGCCCGGATGAACTCCAGGTTGTTGAGGTTGAAGTGCCCGACTGCGTAGCCCCGCTTCTTTGCATCCTGCATCATCTCAGTGGCAGATACGTAGGCCATCGTTCGTCTGCTCCTTTGGCTCGTCTTCAGGGTGATGAAGGCGTTTTATGTCATAAGGTCACGTCGGATAGACTGACGTTGCTCTAGATCTCGTTGCTTTAGGTCACGGGCATCACGACGTCACATCACCAGATCGCGGTTCTTTGAGACTTTCATGAAAAGGGCCAACGACAACGTGGTAAACAGGATCAAGATGGTGGCGACGGCGGTTGCGGGGCCGTCGGTGCCCCGGCTGATGAAGACGTAGGTCGACAGAGTGAGGGTCTGCGTCCTTGCGCTATACAGCATGATCGAAGCGGAGAGCTCCGTCAGGATCGTCACCCAGCTCAAGATCGCGCCGGAGATCACCCCGTTGGCCATCATGGGCACGGTGATCTTGGCGAAGGTCTCAAACTTCGACGCCCCGAGGCTGATGGCCGCCTCCTCGGTCGCGAGGGGGATTTGCTGCAGCATCGCCACGCTGCTCCGGATCGTGTAGGGGATACGCCGGATGCACATCGCGACGATCATGATGAACATCGTCCCCGTGAGTACCAGGGGGCCGGAGCTGAAGGAGATCACCAATGCGATGCCGACGACGGATCCGGGGATCACGTACGGCAGCATGGACATGGTGTCGATCAGGTTGTTGAGGGCGTTGCGGCGGCGCACGACGAGGTAGGCGATCAAGACCGAGAGCACCACCACGGCGGCGATGGCCGCGCCCCCCATGATCAGCGTGTTGGGTAGGGCCGTGCGCACCATACGCCAGGCCCGTTCATAGTTGCCGAACCAGTAGCCCGCCGTGAAGTTGCCGAAGGCATTGGTACGGCGGAAAGACATGTAGACGATGTAAGCCTGGGGCAAGATGCTCAAGCTGACGACGCCGTACGTGTAAGCGTGCAGGAGCAAGCTGGTGACGGGCTTCGCCCGCCGGCGCTCGACGCTGCGCAGCGCGTGCATCTTGTAGCTGAAGAGGTTGGAGGCGAGCTTTTGCACCGCAAAGACCAACGCCGTGATGGCGATCGCGATGACCCCGATGGCCGCCGCGAAGCTGTGGTTTTGCGATGTCTCGCCCACGTACTGTTTGTAGATCTCGACAGGGAAGGTGCGGTAACCTTCGCCGATCAGAAGGGGCGTCCCAAAGTCGGCCATCGCCCTCATAAACACCAGCAGCGCCGCGGCCAGGATCGACGTCATGGAAAGCGGCAAAATGACCCGGAAGAAGCGTTTCACGCCGGAGCATCCCAGGTTCTGGGAGGCCTCGAGGAGCGAGGCGTCCAAGTTGCGCAAAGCGCCGGAGAGGATCATAAACACCAGCGGGTACAGCTGCAGGGAGAGGACGAGAACGACCCCTTTGAAGCCGTAGATGCTGGGAATTTGTATGCCGAACAAGTTGTAGATCGTCCTGGTGATCAGCCCCGAGCGGCCGAGGAGCAAAATCCACGCGTAGGCGCCGACGAAGGGCGCCGACATGGAGCTCAGCACCACCAACACTTGGACGACGGAGCGGCCGCGGATGTGGTAGAAGGTGTTGATATAGGCTAGCGGGACGCCGATCAGCAGCGCAAAGGCCGTCGTGGCCAACGAAATCTTGAAGCTGTTGAAGATGGTGTTGAAGTAATACGGCTCGCTGAAGAACTTGATGAAGTACTCCAGCGAGAACTCACCCGTCCTTGAGATCACCGACTGCCGCAAGATGTTAAAGAGGGGAAGGACCAGAAACACGATGTAGAGCAAGAGGATGGCAAGGCTGACGCCGTGCCATCCCTCCCAGCGCCGGCGCTTAGCCACGGCGATCCCCTTCCTTCAGCAGCGAACGGTTCCCGTCGGCGTCGAAGACGTTGATTCCAGACCTGCGCACTTTGAGGTAGACCGTCGTACCGGTCTTTATGTCGTCGCCGCTCGCCGACTGCTGGATCACTTGGATGCGCTGGCCTGACGGAAGTTTCACGATGTAATGGGTGTTGAGCCCAAGAAAGGTGCTGTCTTCGACGACGCCCTCAAGGTCGCTTTCGTCCCGGTCGACGAAGAGGAAATCCTCAGGCCGGATGGACAGTCGTGCCCGCTGGGGCGATGCCGTCTCGGCGACGTTGGGCAGGGGGAAGCGACGGTGCTCAATCACGACGCCCCGCTCGTTGCCGGAGACGTAGAGATCGGCCTCCAGGACGTTGCTGTGGCCGATGAAGGTGGCGACGAAGAGGTTAGCGGGCCGATGGTAAAGCTCCCGCGGAGTTCCCACCTGCTGGATCTTGCCGTCCCGCATCACGGCGATGCGGTCAGAGACGGCCATCGCTTCCTCCTGATCGTGCGTGACGTACACTGTGGTAATGCCGACGCGCCTTTGGATCTCCTTGATGATGCTGCGCATCTCTACCCGCAGCTTGGCATCGAGGTTGGAGAGGGGTTCGTCCATCAGCAAGACGTCCGGGTGAATTGCAAGCGCCCGGGCCAAGGCGACCCGTTGTTGCTGGCCGCCGGAGAGCTGTTCGGGAAGCCGGTCTGCAAACTGCTCCATCCGGACCAGGCGCAAGAACTCATCCGTGCGGCGCGCTGCCTCTTCTTTGCTGAGGTTGCGGTACTTGAGACCAAAGGCGACGTTTTTGCGCACCGTCAGGTGAGGGAAGACGGCGTAATTTTGAAAGACCATGCCGATGTTGCGTTTGGCCGGGTCGATGTCGTTGACGCGCCGGTCGTTGAAGTAGATGTCGCCGCCTTCGATGGTGTTGAAGCCCGCAATCATCCTGAGGAGCGTCGTCTTGCCGCACCCGCTAGGGCCGAGGAGCGTAAAGAACTCTCCCTCGCGAATCTCGAGTGACAGACCGGGGATGACGACCGTTTGTCCGTACCGTTTGACGACGTTTTGGATGGTGATGGTGACGCTCATGGCTGCACCCTCTTCTGTGGGGCGCCCGGCGGAGAGGGAGCTTGAGCTCCTGGTTCCGCCGGGCGGCAAGATAGGGTAGCTCGCTAGACAGGTCTAAAGATCAAGCCCAAGGGTTAGCGGTTGTACTTGGCAAAGATCGACTGGAAGCGCTCGAGGATCTCCTCGCGATGCTCGGCCAGGTACTTGTGGTCGACGTCGACGATCTTGATCTCCCGGATGTCCTTTAAGTAGGGGTTGGTCGTCGGGATGGTCGTGTTGGCTTGCCGCGCCGTGGAGGAGGCCCAAAGGGTCTGCGCCTCGTCGGAGACGACGTAGTCGATGAAGCGCTTGGCAAGCTCCATGTGGCGGGCGCCTTTCACGATGGCCGAGGCGAAGGGAAACGCCGCCGTGCCCTCCTCCATGTAGACGATCTTTACCCGATGGCCTTCCCCGCCCTCGATGTACGAGACGGAAGGCGCCTCGTAGGTCAGGCCGACGACGTACTCGCCCTCGTAGACGGAGCGGTAGACGGCGCTGGAGCTGTTGCCGACGACCACGCCGTTGGCAAGGAGCTGGTCGACGTATTGCCAGGCTTCTTCACTTTCGTATCCGCCCATGGCGGCCAGCATCGTGGCCAGCATATTCCAAGCCGAGGACGAGCCCGAAGGATCAGCCCAGATGATCTTTCCTTAAGCTCGCCGGCGCCCGCTTGCACCGTCTCGATGCGCACGTTGGGATACTTGCGCTGGAACCCTTCCTCCACGATGAGCTGGAACTCCAGGTCGTAGGTGGTCGTGTAGATCACGAGCGTGCCCGACACGGACCGGTCGACACTGGCGGCAAAGACCGGAGCGGCGATGAGCACAAGCGACAAAACCAGCGACATCAATGCGGCCCTTTTCAAGAGATTCCCCTCCCGGATGGTGATGTGTCTGTGCTGCTAACCGTTGGCTTGCTCGTACCTGTCACTTACTCGTCGGCGCCGGGTCCGTCAGGTACCGGCCCGGCGGCAACCTCCCGTTGCCTCTTAGTCGTCAGATACTCCCAAACTTGATCCCCGCGGGGAATGCCGGCTCTCCCTCCCATCTGTTCGCATTTGCGGGCGGCCGCGTATTGGGCCGCGTCAATGCACGCCTCAAGTTCGTACCCCCGGAGATAGGCGGCGAGAAATGCACCGTGGAACACGTCGCCGGCTCCGGTGGTGTCCACGACTTGGGCGGGCTTTGCGGGAAAGTGACGCACTCGGCCGTCCACCAGGGCGTAGACACCCCGGGCGCCGACGGTTGCTATCACGATTTGGGGCCCCCACGTTCCCATTTCGATCAGGGCCTCTTCGAGGGATTCCAGGCCCGTGACCCGGGTGGGATAGGTCGCGCTCATGATCAAGATGTCGGCCATGGACGCGAGCTCGACGTTGAGCGCATTGTCCGCGTGCCCCGTGCCCCCGTCCAAAGAGACGATCACTCCGCTTTGCTTCGCGAGGGTCGCCGCCTTGTGCGCGTTGGCGAAGTTAGTGCCGTCCAAGTGAAGGACCTTAGCTTGCCGCAGCATCTCTACTTGCCGGTCCGTCCACCGGATGGGGGGCGTCCGGTCGAGCAACGGGAACTTGGTGCGGGTGCCGCGGCTTGGGTTGATCATGACGTAGGATACGAGGCTTGAGACGCCGTCGAGGCGCTCGACGGCAGAGACGTCGACGCCCTCCCGCACGAGCTCCGCGATGATCTCGTCTCCCACGGCATCGGCCCCCAAGTTGCCGATGTAGGCAGCGGAGGCTCCGAGGCGGGAGGCAGCGACCAAAGCGGTGGCCACGGCGCCTCCTCCTTGGGTGCGGATCTCTAGAATGCGGGTACTGCCGTCCTCAGGGGGATACTCGCGCACGACGCAGAGGTAATCTTGGCAGCAGTGCCCGACGCCGACGATCTCCGCCATGGGAAACCTCCTCGTGTTGGGGTTTTGCCCGCTCGCCTCAATCTCCGGCAGCCAGACCGGATCCGGCGGCTTTCTCACCTTCGAGCTTGTTGATGAAGCAGTAGTACAAGGCGTCCAGGATGACGGTCTGCCCGATCTTCGAGAACTCGTTTTCATTGAACATCTCAACGCCTCGGACCGCCGCGAGGAAGACGATGTCCGCATGCAGCGTCAGGCTTGAGCGCTCCGTGGAGGTGAGGGCGATCGTCTTCGCGCCGTTCTCTTTTGCCGTCTTCAGGCAGGTGACGACCTGCTCGGTCTCGCCCGAGTAGCTGATGCCGATGCCGACGCAGTCCGGGGTCAAACTCTGGGCTGAACGCAGCTGAAGCGTCGAATCCCTGTGGAAGGCGACCGTCGGTTTGAAGCGCAAGAACTTGCGCGCCGCATTCTCGGCGATCCTCGCGGAGCCGCCGCTGCCGAAGAACTCCACCCGAGGGGCCTGAGCGATCCATCCGGCCGCCTCGTCAAAGCTCTTGGGATCGTTGATCATCAACGTGTCTTCCACGGCCATCGCCGCGTTCATGAACGTGTTGACCACGATGAGTTCCGGCGGAAGCTCGCCGGCAATCGGCAGGTTGCGCCTCGCGGGGGAAGCCGTGCTCAAAACCTGTTTCAGCTCTTGGAATCCTTGAAATCCGAGTTTCTTGCAAAAGCCGACGATCAACCCGGGGCTCAGGCCCAATGTTCCGGCCAACGCCCCGATGGCTGTGGTGCTCGCTGCCGGGCCGTGCTCGAGAAGGTGCTCGGCGATCACGCGCTCCTTCTTGGAGAAGCTGCTCAGTTGATTCCGGAGCTTGACGAGCAGGACGTCGCCGTCCGTAAACGGGGCCGTCGCTCGGTTCGCCGCCGTATTCGGTGCACTTGCCTGCGGGACTTCCGTCTCCGATGCCGCCCGGTCCGCCGTTGCGGCTTTCGTCCCTTGACCCGTCCTCTCTGACCTCGCGTCTGCCATCGCACTCGCCATCCTAGCCGCACTCCCGATGGTCATCATTCAATAGCAATCGGTAGAAAATGAAATTGATCGCGTCTAGCTTGAACGGCAGCAGTGGAGTGTGACGTCAAAAGTGCTTTTGTGGAGCCGAATCTCGGCGATGCGACCATATTCTTCGCCTGGTCCTAAGTTCATTTTTTGCTGTCGAGATTTAAAGTCCTGCTGGCGCGAAAGAAAAGCGGCAGCGGAGGTGAATACAGACCATGCGGCTTGACCTTTAATGCCATTTGAGCCCCTGGCTGCGGGTTTAGGGAGCGGTCTAGGGGCTTTCAGGAGAAGGTGGGACGGCGATGACCCGCAGCGAGCTTGCGAAGCTGATCGATCACACGCTGCTCAAGCCCGAAGCGACCGAGAGCGACGTGCGGCGAGTGTGCCAGCAGGCCCTAGAGCACGGGTTCGGCGCGGTGTGCATCAATCCGGTGTACGTCTCCTTGGCGGCCGGGATCGTGTCGGGGACGGGCGTTCGCGTCTGCACGGTGGTCGGGTTTCCCCTGGGAGCGAACCTCACGGAAACCAAGGCGTTTGAGGCTGCGAAGGCGGTAGAGCAGGGGGCCGCAGAGATCGACATGGTGATCAACGTCGGCGCGCTGAAGTCAGGGGATTACGCCCGCGTGGAGCAAGACATCCGGAGAGTGGTCGGGGCGGTTGGGGAAGGCGCTCTGGTAAAAGTGATCTTGGAGACCGCGCTCCTAAGCGACGATGAAAAGGCGACTGCTTGCCGGTTGAGCGCGGAGGCGGGCGCTCACTTCGTCAAGACGTCGACGGGATTCGGCCCTGGCGGGGCCACGGAGGGCGACGTGGCCTTGATGCGCCGGATCGTGGGCGACAAGCTGGGTGTCAAAGCGTCGGGCGGCATCCGCGACGCGGCGACGGCGATGCGCATGATCGCCGCGGGAGCTTCTCGCCTGGGGTGCAGCGCGAGCGTCGCGATCGTGCGCGAACTCAGCGAATGAGAGGTCGCTCCCGGGAGGCTGGTCGCCCCCGGCTATGAGACGCTCGGGACCGGCTCGCCGACGCTAGCCTCCCGCATGCAGGTAGGGGCGCAGGTAGACGGCGGCGTAGGGGCGCGGGTCTCGGAGGGGAAGGGTGCGCGTGAACAACGTGTGCATCCGCACAAGCCGCTCCGGGGCGCTCTGCCACGTCTGGAGGAGGACCTCGCTCACGTCGGCATAGGTGCGGCTCGACCAGCCTTGATCTTTTGCCCAGGCGAGGATACGGCGGCGTATTTCCTCCGGGCCGTGCATCGGCGTGGGAAAGGCCGCGGCCGTCGTCACCTCGAGAATCTGACCGGTGGCTGTATCGAGGCGCAGGAGGATGCCGGAGCGTTCCTTGCGGGCGAGCGATTCCCGTATGACCCCGGGAATCTCCGGGACGAGAGAGTCGATGGCGCCGTGACCGTCCACCCCGACACGCTTGAGCACCTCCTGCGCGAGCAGGCGATTCCAGCCGGGCAATTCGAAGTAGACCTTGCAGTCCCACCGATCCCTGGGGCCGAGGCGAAACCCGAGCTCTTGCGGGAAACCTGTCTCGGCGAGGAGAGAAAGCAGAGAGCGCACTTCGACCGGACAGGGAATTCCAGCGGCGTCGAGAGACCGGAAGAGCCGGGGAAGGGCCGGAGAAGCCGGTGTGTGGAGCAAGTTCACGTACACTTTGAGCTTAGGCGACGGGGCGGGTTCGTCCGTGGCCGGCGCTGTGAGGTCGACGCCGCCCCATATGCCGAACCGCAGGTCCGGCGGGAGGTGGCTGCCGGGTGTAGCGCGAAGCTCCCGCCATACCGTGTTGAGCGCCCGGCGGACCCGTTCCCACGTCTTGGCGCATCCCAAACGGCGCGCGGCGCGCCCGAGAACGGCCGCGCCCGTGATGGCCCGGCGATTCGTGGGCAGGTACGGGTCGGCGACTTCGAGGGCGTAGCGCAGGGCCGTCGGGTCCGACGGGCCGAGGACGGCCGAAAACTCGATGGGCACTCCGCCGGAAAGCGATGAGAGCTGCTCAGAAGGCCAAGGAGAGGGTTCCGCCAAACTGTAGCGCGCGAGGGCGGCGAGCAAGGAGACTGATTCCTCCACATGCAGCTCGGAAAAGCCGAGGGCTACTGCCACCCGGCGGAGGAGGGCGCAGACGGCGTCCGAGGTGGTGCTCCGAGCGATCCTCGCAGGGGGAGCTTTATCGCGCGCGGCTTCGCGCAGGGTGCTGCGAGCATCATGGAGATCGCAGGAGCCCGCGTCATCGCACATGCCATGGCCGTCAGATGCATCGTGAACCCTTCGAACATCGCGGTCCATAGGACGTCCACAAGGAACGACGCGTCTTCCGCATTCCCTGAGTTTCCCATCGACACCGCGCCCCGCACGCGGCCCGCGCCCGGCACGGTCGCCACTCCCGCTCCGCATGTCCGATGCGGCGTATGCATTCAGTCCGCGCGCCATCGCAAGTCGCCCGGTGTGCGCCGCCCGCTGCGCATACGCCGCATACGCCGCTAGGGAGCGCACCGCGGTCGCCGTGGCAAAGGTGCGGCGGCTGTCGCGGCAAAGTTCGGTGGCAGCCCCAAGGAGCCGGGGATCTGAGGCGAGCCGGGGGTGATGAGCGGCACTGGACGGTTGCACGCGAAGGACGGGAGCGGCGGGCCAGCCGCCGTCGTCCTGTTGCATCGCGACG
>NICF_comb_assmDRAFT_10000911_pt1 | contig 24144 bp, 13 predicted proteins | sample NewIslPassag4_SG_FD_11279 | JGI IMG/M metagenome (IMG submission 11279) | reverse complement strand
GGCGTTCTGGACGCGCCCCGACGTCCTCTACTTCTCCACCCACCGCGCCCCGCCCTTCTACCCGCGAACCGGTCGGTTGGAGGAGGTGGGCGAGGGCCTGGGGCGCGGTTACACGGTCAACCTCCCGCTTCCCGCGGGGACGGGCGACGACGATTTCGTCGCCCTCTACCAGGCCCTCCTCGTGCCGATCGCCGCCGACTTCCGTCCCGACCTCGTGGTGGTCTCGGCGGGTTTCGACGCCCACCGCGACGATCCCCTCGGTGGCATGCGAATGACCGCAGCAGGTTTTGAAGCCCTCGCCGCCATCGTTCGCGGCATCGCCGACCGCCACGCCGACGGTCGGCTCCTCCTCGTGCTCGAGGGCGGATACGACCTCGACGCCCTCGTCGACGGCGTCCGGACCTGCCTGGAGACGATGTGCGCCGAGCAGGTCGAGCCGCCGCCTCCCGCCGCGCCCGGAGATCCGGCACGGCGCATCCTCGAGGCCGCCCGCGCCCTGCACGCCGCGTACTGGCCCTCGCTTCGCGCGGTCGAGACCGCGCCGCCGCCGCCCGGGTGAGCCAGCACGGCGCGGCCCAACGGATGGTCCGTCGGCGCGCGAGAAAGGAGCGCGAGAGTCGCCAGGACGGGGACGGTCGCTCGTGGCGACGCTCGCCGCCCTTGCAGGCCACCTCGCGATGGCCGCTTTCCCCGGCGAGCTCCAAGCGTCTACGGTCCGCCGAGGAAGAGGTCGAAGCCGCCGGTGGACTCGGGGGTCTCGGCTTTCGGCTCGGTTCCCCACTTGAAGGGCAGGGCCATGCCGCCCGGGGCGCCCGGCGGCACGGCGCGGCCGGTGCGCGTGTCGACGGTGACGAATCCCACGCGCTGGGGCACGGGCCAGTCGCGCTTCGGCCGGCCCTGCAGGACCTTCTCCATGTAGTCGATCCAGATGGGCAGCGCCGCGCGGCCGCCGTTTTCGTACCGCCCCATCGGCTGGTCGTAGCGGTCGTAGCCCACCCAGACGCCGGTCACCACGTCGCGCGAAAAGCCCACGAACCAGGCGTCGAAGGAATCGTTGGTCGTCCCCGTCTTCCCTGCCACCGGCGTGTACTTGTGCAGGCGAGAAGCCGCCGCGCCAGTGCCGTGGAGCGTGACCTTCCGGAGCAGGTCGGTGGTGATGTACGCCGCCTCCTCCGAGATGAGCTGCTCGCGCTCGTCGAAGAGCTGCGCGTATCCCGCGAGGATGCGGTCCTGCAGGGGCGCCCAGGCGTCGGCGTACCAGGTGTGGTCCTCCAGGGTGCGCCCGAAGCGATCCTCCACCTTGCGGACGAAGGTGGTCTTCGGCGGCGTCCCCAGCCGCGTGAAGGTGGCGTACACGCGCGCCAGATCCCAGAGCGTGACGCAGGAGGATCCGAGTGCGATGGAGAAGTCCTCGTTGAGCCGCGTGGTGATCCCGAGGCGGTAGGCCCAGTCCACCGTGTCCCGGATGCCGATGTTCTCCATCGCCTTCACCGCGGGGATGTTGAGCGAGAGCATCAGCGCCCGAGCCGCCGTGACCTCGCCCTCGAACTTCATCCCGTAGTTCTGCGGCTTCCATCGCCGGTTCGTCGCCAGGTCGTCGGCGACGATGGGTGCGTCGATCAGCACCGAGGCGGCGGTGAAGGGACGCTCGCGCTCGGGATCCATCGGATCCTTGCCGAACTCGAAATTCGCCGAGTAGACGATGGGCTTGAAGGCGGAGCCCGGCTGCCGGCAGGCCTGAAAGGCGCGGTTGAACTCCGAGGCGTCGAAGTCGTAACCGCCGATCATGGCGATCACGTAGCCGGACCAGGGATCGAGCGAGACGATCGCGCCCTGCAGCTTCGGCTCCTGCTCCAGCGCGAGAAAGAGATCCTCTCCGTAGGCCCGCTTCAGGCCGGGCCGCTCCGATTCGATCTCGATGTCGTCGTAGCGCGCGCCGCGCACGAGAACCAGGTCGCCCGGCTCGAGCACGCCCACGAGCGAATCGATCAGTGCAGCGGGGAAGTAGGCCTCGGAGTTGGGCTTCCGGGCCCAGCGCGCCGCCCCGAGGGGGATCTCGCCCGAAAGCTCCGTGCCGAGCGCGACCTTCGCCCGCGTGCGCTCCACCTCGGTGACCAGGCCCACGTAGAGGCGGCCCCGGTCGAGGGACTTACCCCCGTTCTCTTGCAGCACGCGGTCGAATTCCTCGAGCCGCTCCTTCCACTTCTCGCGGGGCACCCGGTCGATGGGACCGTAGAAGCCTTGCCGCCGGTCCACGATCGCGAGTCCACGCAGCATCGCCTCCTGCGCGTAGCGCTGCGCCTCGTGGTTCATGGTGGACCAGACCTTCAGTCCGTCCTCCAGGAGGCGGTCGTTGCCGTAACGCGCCACGATGTCGCGGCGGATGTGCTCGGCGTAAAAGGGGGCGGTGTCCTTGAAGACGGGCTCCACGCCGTGCACCCGCACCGGCGTCTTGCTCGCCTCCTCCCGCTCGTGCGCGGTGATCATGCCCTCCTCGTACATGCGTCGCAGCACGTACTCGCGCCGGGCGGCGGCGGCCTCCGGCCGGGCGAAGGGCGAGTAGCGCGAAGGGGCCTGCGGCAGCCCCGCCAGAAGCGCCATCTCCGGGAGGGTCAGCTCCCATACGTTCTTGCGGAAGTAGTTTTCCGCCGCGCTCTGCACTCCGTAGCTGTGGTGCCCGAGATATACGTGGTTGAGGTAGAGCCAGAGGATCTCTTCCTTCGAGAGCTTCTTCTCCAGCTTGAGCGCCAGCACCAGCTCCTTGAGCTTGCGGCGGATCGTCTTCTCCGTCCCCTTCTCGTAGCCCTCGGCCTCGATGAGCAGAGCCTTCGCGGTCTGCTGGGTGATCGTCGACCCGCCGCCGCGGATCCGCCCCGCCCTCAGGTTCTTGAAGGCGGCGCTGGCGATCCCGAAGACGTCGAAGCCGTGGTGATCGAAGAACTTCTCGTCCTCCGCGGCGATGAAGGCCTGGACGAGCTTCTTGGGAATGCGCTCGTAGGGGACGATCTTGCGTCGCTCGCGGAAGAACTCCGCGAGGAGGATCTCGTCCGTGGAGTAGACCTCCGAGAGGATCGGCGGCCGCCACTTGTCGAGATCTGGCGCGTCCGGAACCTCCTTGCCGTATTTCTGCAGGAGCCAGAGGAAGGTTCCGCCTCCCGCCAGCAAGCCGACGACGAAGAGCGCCAGACCGACGAGAAGGAGCCTCCTCCACCAACCACCACGCCACCACCTGACGAGGAGCGAGGGCCTCCTTTCGGAGGCCAATTCCGGGGCGCCCCGCCCCTCGGTTCCGTTGGTTCCTCCGGCCATCCGAGCCAGACTATTGCACCGCCACCTGTCGGACAACACTCGTCCGCGCCCGTGGAGTTCAGGACTTTCTGGGGGTCCAGGAGATGCCGGCCCTCCGCAGCACCTCGACGAGGTCGTCGGGAAGGGGCGCCTCGAAGCGCATCGGCTCGCCGCTGACCGGGTGCGGCAGGGCGAGCGAACGGGCGTGGAGGAACTGGCGAGAAAGGCCGAAGTCCTTGCGTGCCTGGCGGTTGAAGGGAAAGTCGCCGTACTTGCGATCGCCCACCACGGGGCGGCCGATGGCGGCGAGGTGGCGCCGGATCTGGTGCGTGCGTCCGGTTTCGATGCGGCACTCGAGAAGCGATACGCCCTTGCCCACGGCCAGCACGCGGTAGTGGGTGATGGCTTCCTGGAAATTGATCCCGCGCTCGGCGCGCGAACGCGCGGTCTGCTGATGCTCGGCGAGGGGGATGTCGATGGTGCCGGCCGGACGCGCCATCCTCCCCTTCACCAGGGCGAGGTAGCGCTTGTCGGCGCGATCCGCGGCGAAGGTCTCCGTCAGCGCCACCATGGCGCGCCGCTTCTTCGCCACCACGATCACCCCGGACGTCTCGCGGTCGAGGCGATGCGCGGGGCTCGGCTTGAACCCGCGCGTGCTCTCGTCCACCTCGAGGTAGGTCCGCACCCAGTCCAGGAGCGTGCCGCTCTGGATGCCGCTGCCGGGATGCACCGCCATCCCGCCCGGCTTGTCCACGACGAGGATGGCGTCGTCCTCGTAAAGAATGGGAACGTCGGGCAGCTGGCGAGGGCGCGGTCGCGGACGCTCCGCCTCGCCCTCCTCCCGCACCACCCGAAACTCCACCACGTCCCCGGCCTCGAGGATCTGGCCGGGCTGCGCTCTCTTTCCGTTCACCCGGATGCGGCGGGTGCGGATGAGCTTGTAGACGCCGGATAGTGGCACCTCGGGCAATAGCCTCCGTGCCAGCTTGTCGAGCCTCTGGCCCGCCTCGTCCTCGGTGATCCGGTGCTCGAACATGCGCGGCTTGTACCACCGCCCCGAGTCCGAAGTCGCCCAATTCTCACGGAGGTGACGCAAGCCTGTCACATGGCGCGGCCTAGAAGTCGCCCGTGATGTTCGCTCGGCAAGCCGCGTACCTCCCCGGAGAGAGAGCCCGGCTCCTCCATTCCTGGTTGATGGCAACCTTCCTGGTCGGCGGGGGAGGCCTGGGCCTCTTCGCCTTCGGAGCCGCCTCCGGGGACGAGCCGAACCGGCCCGAAGAGCCCCTCCCGGTGATCTTCGCCTCGGATCTCCCCCCGCCCCCGGAACCCGAACCGGTTCCGGAACCCGAACCGGAGCCCGTCGTCGAGCCCCCGCCGGCGCCGCCTCCCGTCTCCGCCCCCGCACACATCCCCCGCAAGAAGCTCGACCGGCCGCCGCCCCCGAAGAAGTTGGAGGCACCCGAGTCGGTGCCCGAAGAGGCAGCCAAGGAGGGCGACGCCGAGGACTTCGCCGTGGCCGCGGCGCCGCCGGGCGAGGGAGATCCCGCCGGCCGCGCCGGAGGGCAAGGCGAAGTGGGCACCCTCGCCTCGCTCGACCCGGGACAGGGCGACGCCGCGCCGCGAAAGCGCGTCCGCCGAAAGCCCGTTCGCCTGCCCGAGGACGCCAAGCCTCCCCGCATGCTCCCGGAGAGCGGCGCGCCCTCCTTCCCCCACGAGATGCGCGCGGCCGGGAAGGAGGGACTGGTGGTGCTCAAGGTCGTCATCCGCGAGGACGGGAGGATCACCCAATGGCAGGTGCTGCAGGGTGAGGAGCCCTTCGTCGCCGCCGCCGTCGAGTGGGTGAAGCGCACGCGCTGGGAACCGGCCGTCGCCGCCAACGGGGAGAGACTTCCCGTCTTCAAAATCCTTCGCATTCCCTTCCGCCTCCGCATGTGACCCGTGACAAGAGGAGAAACAGAAACATGGAAATGAATCTCATGGAAATCTGGCAACAGATGGGCATCGCCGCCCGCGGTGTGGTGTTCACCCTCGCGGCGATGGCCATCGCCGTAATCGCCATCACCATCGACCGGCTTTGGGCCCTCGGAAAATGGAAGCGCGAGGCTCCCTCCCTGGCCGAGTCCGCCTCGAACAGCGTGAGGGCGCGCCGCTACGAGACCTTCGTCACCGAGACCGAGGAAAGCGGCCATCCGCTCGCACGCGTGCTCCGCGCCGGCCTTCGCGCCTACCTGGAAGGCCTCCGCACGACGCCGGGCGAGCCGATGGCGGTGGAACTCGCCCGGCGCGAGCTGGAACGCGAGCTGGAGGTGGTCGGTCTCGACTGCCGTCGGGGAATGAACCTCCTCGCCTCCGTGGCGTCGGTCTCCCCCTTCGTCGGCCTCTTCGGAACGGTGCTCGGCATCATCGCCGCTTTCCAGGGGATCGCCAAGACCGGGTCCGGAGGTCTCGCCGCGGTTTCCGCCGGCATCGCGGAGGCGCTCATCGTGACGGGCATCGGTCTCGGTGTCGCCATCCCCGCGGTTCTGCTCTTCAACGCCTTGAACGGAAAGATCGACCGCTTCCACCTCGGCCTGCAGACCGCCGCGGGAGAACTCGTCGACCACCTCGAGAGGAACCAGCGCCTCGATGGGGAGACTCGCCTTGCGGCCTGAACCACGAGCCCGCCCCAGCATCAACGTCACGCCCCTCGTGGACGTGGTGCTGGTGCTCCTCATCATCTTCATGGTCGTCACCCCCGAGATGGCGAACCAGGACCGGATCGAGCTCCCCTCGATCATGTTTCCGGATCCGGATGCCAAGGCGTCCACCCCGCCTCTGGAGATCGTCCTCTCGAACGACCGACTCACCGTGGACGACGAACCCATCCGCTGGGAGGTCCTCGACGAGCGCCTCGCCGCCGTCCGCATCGCGGATCCCCGGCGCAGGGTGGTGGTCCGCGCCGACGTGAACGTGCCCTACGGGGAAGTGCGACGGCTCTATCAGGCATGCGAACGCCATCATTTCCCCGGAGTGGCGGTGGCCGTCTCCGAGCGGCCGAAAAAGGAGATCCCCCCGGCGCTCGCAAACGACGGCTGAGGAGAAACCCATGGGAACCTCCCTCGAGACACGAAACCCTGGCAGGCGTGGCGCGAGCCCCGAGCTGAACGTGACGCCCCTCGTGGACGTGGTGCTCGTCCTCCTGATCATCTTCATGGTCGTGACGCCCATGGCCGTGAAGCAGTTCTGGGTGCACGTCCCCGAGAAAAGCGAGACGAAGGTCGAACCGGCCCGCCGCGACGAGCCTCCCCCCGTCCTCACCCTGCGAAAGGACGGAAGCCTCCGGATCAACAAGGACGTCGTCCACGCCGACGAGCTGGGGGAAAGGCTCCCTCGGATCTTCGCGGCGAGCGGCGACCCCGTCCTGGTCTTCGACGCCGAAAACGGCGTCTCCTTCGGCGAGGCCATGCGGATCATGGACCTCGCCCGTGCCTCCGGCGCCGTCACCATCGCCGTCTCTTCTCGCGAACTGAAATGACGAACATGAAAACGCTGACCGAAAGACTTCGCTCCTCGGCGAAGCTCGTGGCCTTGCTGTATCTATTTCTCGCATCCGGATCGGCGAACGCTCGGACGGAGTTCCCCGAGGACGGCGATGCCGGCTGGGAGGAGGCGGACGAATCCGTCGACTGGGACGACGAGGAGTCCTTCGCCCCCGATCCGACGAAAGGGATCGTCTCCGGGCGAGTGGTGTCGGGCCAGTCCGGCGATCCCCTGATCGACGCCGCCGTCCAAGTGATCGGAACCGAGATCACCGCCTACACGGACCTCGACGGACGATACGAGATCCGGCTGCCACCCGGGACCTGGGAACTCCGCGTCTGGTACGAGCTCCATCGGCCCGAGCGCGTCCAGGACGTCGTGGTCGAGGCCGGAGAGGTCCAAGTGGTCGACATCGCCCTCCGGGGCGACGACGACGCCGTGCTCGAGGTGGTGGTGGAGGCCGAGGCCGATCGCTCGCGCGCGGCGGTGCAGATGGAGCGGCGGAAGCGAGCGCCGGTCGTCATGGATGCGGTCTCCGGCGAAGAGATGTCCCGGACGCCCGACTCTTCGGCCGCGGACGCGATGAAGCGGGTGGTGGGCGCTTCGGTCGTCGACGGCAAGTACATGGTCGTGCGGGGCTTCGGCGGCCGATACAACTCCACGCTCCTCCACAACGTGGCGGTGCCCAGCCCGGAACCCGATCTCCCCGCCGTCCCCCTGGACCTCTTCCCCGCCTCCATGCTCGCGAGCATGAGCGTGGCCAAGACCGCGACCCCCGACCTCCCCGCGGACTTCGCCGGCGGAATCCTGCTCCTCGACACCCGCCAGTATCCCAACGACTTCGACTTCCGCCTGCGGCTGAGCCTGTCGGGCGACAGCGTTTCCACCTTCCGCCAGGCTCCCCGCGGACCTTCGGGAGGCATGGACTGGCTCGGATTCGACGACGGAAGCCGGGGCCTTCCCTCGGTCCTTCCCTCCGACGGGCCGGCCTCGCGCGAACGACTCGACGCCGAGGAGCGGGCCCGGATCGGTCGGGCCTTCCGCAACGCATGGGGAACGAACGACGACCGGATTCCGGCGAACCTGGGCGTGAGCGGTTCGGTCGGCGACACCGTCCACCTCTTCGGCCGCCGGCTCGGCTACCTCGCGAGCGCATCCTGGGGCCAGAGCTGGGACGTCGAGGAAAAGTCGAGCATCGAGCCGACGGTCGACGGCGGCATCACCGAAGACGTGGTGGAGCTCGCGGCCATCCGCAAGGTCAAGCTCGGCGGACTCGGAGCCCTCTCCTACGAGCTCGGCCCCTCGGACGAGATCTCCTTCGTCACCCTCTTCAGCCGCAACGTCGACGACCGCACGCAGCTGGTCACGGGCGATACGGCGAACGACAAGGACCTCGAGCAGACCCAGCTCGCCTACATCGCGCGCCAGATCGTCTTCAACCAGCTTCGGGGTCATCACCGCGTGGCCTCCCTTGGCGGACTGGAACTCGACTGGCAAGCGAACCTCTCCCGCGTCGATCGAGAGGAGCCGGATACCCGGACGATCTCCTACCAGCGCCGCGACGATTCCCTGCGGCTGATCAAGGAGCGGTCGGGGCAAATCGTCTCCACCGACCTGCTCGACGAGACCGTGGGGGCGGGACTCGACCTCACCCTTCCCCTGGGCAGGGTCCGTCCCAAGGTGGGCGCTCTCTACAGCCGCTCCACGCGGGACTACCAGACGCGCCGCTTCGTCTTCGACGCCAAGCGCGCGCCCCCATCGGTGCTCGAGCTTCCGCCCGATCGAATCTTCTCCGACGAGACCATCGGAACCGCCTTCCAGTTCGAGGAGCGAACCCGATTCTCGGATAGCTACACCGCCGAGCAGGAGCTTCTCGCGGCGTACGGACTCGTCGACCTCACCGTGCTCGAGCCTCTTCGCCTCGTCGCCGGTGCACGCTTCGAGCGGGCGAGGACGCTCCTCGAGCCGGGTTCGCCCTATGCGACCGTTCGGGACGAGATCGTCGGCGTGGATCGCACGGAGTCCGACGTCCTCCCCTCGGTGAACGTGGTGTATGCGCTGGGCCCGAATGTGAATCTTCGTGGCGCATGGGCCATGACGGTCGCCCGACCGCAGCTTAGAGAGCTCGCCGCCACCTCGTATTACGATTTTTCGCGCCGTCGCAATTTCTCCGGCAACCCGGAACTCGAACGGAGCCTGATCCACAACGTGGACCTACGTCTCGAATTTTTCCCGGGTACGACCGAGGTCCTCGCAATCAGCCTCTTCGGAAAGCGGATCGACGGGCCGATCGAGGAGGTGATCTTCTCGGATGGCGGGAGCGTACAGCCCCGAAACGCCGAGCGGGGCTATGTCTACGGTCTGGAGCTCGAAAGCCGGGTGGGCCTCCACCACCTCTCCGATGCGCTGCGAGAGTTCGGAATCACCGCGAACTTCACGCTCCTGCATTCCGAGGTGGAGATGGCCCCCGCCGATCGGAAGCTGATGACCCATGCGGTTCGGCCCCTGCACGGCCAGTCGCCGTATTCGGTGAACCTCGGTCTGCTCTACGAGAGCGAGCTCACCGGTACCGTCGTGCAGCTCCTCTACAACGTCTTCGGGCCTCGCCTGGACGCGGTCGGCATCAATGGACTCGACGACGTCTACGAGGACACCTTCCACCGCCTGGATCTGGCGGTGAATCAATCCATCGCCGAGGGATGGGAACTCAAGCTCTCGGCAACCAATCTCCTGGACGAAGAAGAGGTGTTCCGTCAGGGAGACACGCAAACGTCACGGTTCCGTCCCGGAATTGGCGCATCCGTGTCGCTTGCCTGGCACTACTGACGGCTACAAGGGCCGCGGCTCCGCAAGGGCGGAGCGGCGTTCTACGACGAAAAGGATGGAGTGGAAGATGAAGATCGAGAGATGGGCTTACATCATGCTCGCCGCAATGGTCGCAATCACCGGCGTCGCTTGCGGAGAGGACGAGGACGAGCCCGGCGCCCAGAACATCGGTGGTTCGGGTGGGAACGATCCCGGCACCGGTGGCACGGGAGGCGACGGTGGCGGCGGACATCGAGACGAGATCGTGGAGGTGAATTCCGACGTCACCTCCGACACCACCTGGACGGCCGACAAGACCTGGCTGCTGAAGAAGCAGGTTTTCGTGAAGAACGGGGCCACCCTCGAGATCGAGGCGGGGACCAGAATCCTGGGCGAGTTCGGTACGGCTCTGATCGTCACCCGGGGCGCNAAGATCCACGCCGATGGTACCGCCGATAGGCCCATCGTCTTCACGAGCGCCAAGGAGCCCGGCAAGCGCGCTCCCGGCGACTGGGGTGGCGTGATCCTCCTCGGCCGTGCACCGATCAACTCGGACGGCGGGGAAAACACCATCGAAGGCTTTCCGGCCTCCCAGGGCGCCGACATCACCTACGGTGGAAACGACCCCGAGGACAGCAGCGGCGTCCTTCGCTTCGTGCGCATCGAGTTCGCCGGTTGGGAGTATGCCCCCGACGAGGAGATCAACTCTCTCACCCTCGGCGGCGTCGGCTCCGGCACCGTCATCGAATACATCCAAACCCACATGGGCGCGGACGACGGAATCGAGTTCTTCGGTGGAACCGCCAACGCGAAATACCTGGTCGTGACCCGCATGGACGACGACTCCATCGACTGGGACCTGGGCTACACCGGCAAGATCCAGTTCGCCGTCATCCAGAAGGAGCCGCTCGTCGGCAACAACGGCTACGAGGCCGACAACGACGGCTCCAACATGGACAAGCAGCCCCGCTCCAATCCCACCATCTACAACGTGACGATGATCGGCTCCGGCGTGGGCCCCGGCGAAGCGGGGAAGGATCAGATCGGAATGACCCTTCGCGAGGGTACGGCCGGCACCCTGATGAACCACATCGTGATGGGCTTCCCCGACTTCGCCGTCGACATCCAGCACGACGCCACCGTGGCGCAGTTCGAGGCCGGGAACCTGCGGATCGAGAACTCGATCTTCTGGAGCAACGTCGGCGGCGACGACTGGAACAACCCCGCGATCGACAAGGCCGACGCCGACGGCGGCTTCGACGAGGGCGAGCGGATCGGCGGCCACCCCACCAACCGCAACGTGGACCCGCAGCTCGTGGCTCCCTTCGATCTGACCGCCCCGAACTTCCTCCCGAAGGCCGGTTCGCCGGCCCTCGAGGGCGGCGCCACCCCGCCCAATGACGGATTCTTCGACACGAGCGCCACCTACGTCGGCGCCTTCGGCACCGAGGATTGGACCCGGGGCTGGACGGCCTACCCCGAGAACTGAGACGCAACCTTCGGCTCCTCTTCGGCCCTCCGGCTCCGTCCGGGGGGCCATTGCCGTTTCGGGCCCCCGGCTTCAGAAGAGCTCGAGCTGTGGGCTCGGCACGAGGGCACGGGCGGCGATGCCGCGAGCGCGCAGCTCGCGGGCGAGCCTCTCGGCGCTGCCGTGGGTGGTGAGGACCTCCCCGGCTCCGGTCGCCCGCGCGTACTCCACCAGCCCGTCGAAGTCGGCGTGGTCGGAAAGGGGTAGGGCCTCGTCCACCCCCATGCGATAGCGGATGCCGGGATCGACCGCCCATCCGGAGAGGTAGCAGGTCCGCACCCGCCTGCCGAGAGAGGCGCCGAAGCGCCCGCGCGGCGTGGTGACCACCACCTCGCCGGATGCTGGCGGCCCGTCGAGGCGCGAGGCTCCCGGAAAGCGCACACCGAAGGACTCGTAGATCTCGCAGCAGACCCACGCCTCCGGGTGCACCTTCACCCGGAAACCTCTCTCGCCGAGGATGCGAGTCGCCTCCTGGGCCTTGCCCAGGGCATAGGCGACGAAGACCGGCACCCGGCCCTCCGCCAGCGCCAGCTCGGCGAAGGCCGCCATCCTCTCCACCACCTCCTCCCGCGGCGGAAAGCGATATCGGGGCTCGCCGAAGGTGGATTCGATCACGAGCGTGTCACAGGGAACCACCTCCAGCGGCTCGGCCGTGCGGGCGCGCGCGGTATTGAGGTCCCCGGTGTAGACGGTACGGTGTCCGTCACGGGTGATCCGGATCTGCGCGCTGCCCAGGATGTGTCCGGCGGGAAAGAGCTCCACCGTGAGGCTGCCGAGCCGGATGGGCTTTCCGTACTCGAGGGCTCGAGGCCGGGTCCTCGCCCCGCGGAGCCTCTGCGACATCAGGGCCAGCGTGGGCGCGGTCCCGATCGCCTCCACGTGCCTTCCGATGTGGTCGGCGTGGGCATGGGAGACGAAGGAGAGCGGCGTCTTGCGCCGCGCGTCGAGCCAGAGCGGCTCGGAGCGCGCCCGGAGGCCCTCGGGGCAGAGGATGACCTCGTTCATGCGAGCCTTCTAGCACGAAGGCCCGCATCCGGCGCCAGCCGACCCCCCGCCTGGCCGCCTGTCGGCACGCGCTGCGCATGGTGGCATGGTCGAGCTAGGAACCGGGACCGATCCGCGATCTTTCAGATCGTTTCAGATGTGACGACCTGCCTACCGCGAAATGCTCGATCCTGGCGTTCAAGTGCTTGGGAGGTGCCGGATGAATCGACGGTTGTGGTTCTTCGCCTCGATGCTGGCGCTCGCGCTGGCCGTCAGCGGCTGTGGCGACGACGAGCCCGACGGAAACGGTGGCACGGGAGGGACCGGCGCCATCGGCGGCTCGGGCGGCGATGGCGGAACCGGTGGCTCCGGTGGTGATGGAGGAACCGGGGGCGACGGTGGCTCTGGCGGCGATGGCGGAACCGGTGGCACCGGAGGCGAGCCTCTCCCGGAGATCGTCGACCTCGAACTCGTCACGCCGGAGGAGTGTTCGCCCTACTGCAATCAGCTCTTCGTGGGCGAAAGCATTCGCCTCTCGGTGGTGGGCATGGACGACGACGGCAACAAGTACCCGGTACAAGTGACCTGGTCGTCCAATGACCCCGAAATCGCGTCCATCGACGAGGAAGGGGTCCTCGTCGCCTTGGCCAAGGGCACCACGGAGATCTCGTACCGCTACGAAGATCTCGAACGTTCCGTGGAGATCTACGTCGAGTCGAAGCCCGTCGACCGCATCGACCTCTCGGTCCACACCTGGGAGGAACTGCTGCTGGTCGAGGGGGCTTCGGTGACCATCCAAGCCGAGACCTACGGCACCATGGGTGTCGGCGCGAGCGTCCCCGTGCGTGCCAAGGTCGACTTCACCATCGAGGATCCGGCGGTCGCCACCATCGAAGACAAGTTCCTCGAGGGCGTGATGTGGCATGTCACGATTCGAGGCGAGGCCGAGGGTACGACGAACCTCGTCATCACGAGCCCCCAGGCGCCGGAGGAGCTCGAGCTTCGCGTGCGGATCCGCGTCCGCGCGTACGATCAACCGGCCGCCGAGTGGCAGACGGACGCCCTCGCCGCCGGCTTCTTCACGAACTGTGCCCTTGCCGCCGGAAAGGCCTACTGCTGGGGCGAGGGGATCTTCGGCGGCCTGGGCAACGGAAGGGATGAGATCAGCGCAGTGCCGGTCCCTGTCGCAGGAGAACACGTCTTCGTCCAGATCGGCACGCGGGAAAGCCACGTCTGCGCGCTGGACGACGAAAACCGCACCTGGTGCTGGGGCAACAACTTCGCGGGTGCGCTCGGAACGCCGCAAAGCGTTCTCGGCTACTCCAACGTTCCGGTGGAGGTTGCCTCGGCGCCGCCGTTCGCGAAACTGCGCGTGGGCAATAACCGCGCCTGCGGATTGACTTCCGAAGGCAAGGCCTACTGCTGGGGGCTGAACTCCCACGGCCAGCTGGGCATCGGGACCACGAGCGACGAGCAGCCCGAGCCCACCGCCGTCGTCGGCGATCACGTTTTCGTCGACATCGTCTTCGGTGGCAACGTCACCTGCGGCCTCGATGTCCAGGGGAAGATCTGGTGCTGGGGCGAGCGGACGTCCGCACTCGGCCTCGGGGAGGACATTCCTCACGTAAACCCCGCCCCCGTCCAGCTCGACGTGCCCACCACCTTCAAGTCCATCACCGCCGGGTATTTCCACGTCTGCGCGCTCGACGTGGACGGAGACCTGTGGTGCTGGGGCAAGGGCGAGTACGGCCAGCTGGGCATCCCCGTGAGCTTCGACCTCTTTTTCCCGACGAAAATTGAAATCGACCACACCTTTGTCGCGATCTACGCAGGCGGTCGCCACACCTGCGGGATCGACCAGGATGGCGCAGCCTGGTGCTGGGGCGCGAATGAATCCGGCCAGCTCGGTGTCGGAGACTCCCTCTCCAGCACCCATCCGAAGGCGGTGATGGGTGACCTGACATTCGCCGAGCTCGCCCTCGGCTCCAGCACGACCTGCGGCCGGACGACCGAGGGATACACCTACTGCTGGGGAGACGGATCCGCAGGCCGGCGCGGCGACGGCACCAGCAGCCACGCCTACTACCCGATGCCCGTGACCGCACCGACCACGGAAGACGGAGGTGAGCCATGACGTACCGAATTCTCCTCGCGCTTTTCACCGCCCTCGCGCTGGCGGCGTGTGGAGACGAACCCTCCTCGCCCGTCGACAACCCCGGAGGTACCGGCGGCGATGCCGGGGAAGGCGGAGCCGGCGGCGACGGGGGCACCGGAGGTGAAGGCGGAACCGGCGGCACTGGCGGCACGGGCGGCGACCATTCTCCCGACCCGGGCGACTGGGAAGGCGTGAGCTATCGCCTCGCCTGGCGGCACCAAGGCCTCGGCGATGTCTTCGGCATCCTCGTCGCCGATTTCTCGGGAGACGGGGAAGACGAGCTCGCCGTCGGCGGTCGCAGGCCCTTCCTGCTCGCGGGCGATGGCTCTTCCATCGCCTGGTACGTCGACTGGGAACCNGCCGACCTGCTCACCAAGGGCGGCGACTCGGAGTTCGTCTACGGACTCGCGGCCATCCCCTCCGACGAGGGAGGTGCGGATCTCCTCGTGACCAGCAGCCTCGGCGACGCCCTCCTCGTCGATGGCAGAACGGGTGAGCGCATCTGGCACAACTGGCTCGACGTGACTTTCCCCTTCGTCCATCTCGCGGTCTTCGGCGACCCCGAAGATCCGCTCCTCTTCACCGCGTACGGGAAGAAGGCCTACCGGGCGAAGACGGGCGAGCTCGCCTGGACGGCCCCGGTGAGTTCGCCGACCTGGGTGCGGTCGATCCGGCTCCAGGAAGGCGAGCCGACCGCCCTTCTCGTCGGCGAGGAGATGGGGCAGACCACCGACGGCACCAAGCTGAACGTCCCGACGGTGCACGTCCTGGACGCGGATGGCGAACTCGTCTTCGAGAAGGCTCTGCCGCAGACGCGACAGCTCACCAACGTCTTCCCCGCCGACGTGAACGGCGACGGTGTCCAGGAGATCGTCCTGCACCTGGACTGGAACGTGGTCGCGGCGATGGGGCTGGACGGCTCCACACTGTGGGAGACGACCGTCACCCTCTTCGCGGAGCCGTGGGATCACATGCTCGAGGACTTCTCCGTCGCCGACGTCGACGGCGATGGCACCGAGGAGATCCTCCTGCTCTACACCAACGGCTTCGATTCCACGGTTGCCCGGACGAGCACGCTCGTCCTGCTCGGCGCGGATGGGACGATTCGCTGGACGTGGAACACCGGCTATTACTCCACGAAGGGGACCTTCGCCCGGATCGGAAGCCAGCTCGTCGTTCTGGTCGCCTCCGGCAATCCCTACCTCTCCACCTCCGGTGCTCTCCTGGTGCTGGATCCGACCGTGGCGCCGGACGGGGGTGGCATCCTGCTGCACCACCAGACCTTCTATCCCGTCACCCACACTGCGGTCCTGGAGCGCGAGGGCGCAATCTCCATCGCCTATGCGGGTCTCGACGGAGCCATGCGCACCATCGACTGGGCGAGCCAGGAGGAGGGCTGGAGCCACCACTGGCTGAACTGGGTGCAGAAGAGCGTTGCCGTCGAGAACGGAGATGAATTCCTCCTGGCGCTCGCGGATGGGTACGGATACCTCTCCCTGCTCGACAACGCGGGCAAGTTGAAGTGGAAGCTCCACACTGCCAACGGGAACGCCGGAGAGGTCACCGCGCTCGCCCAGGGGCGGCTGGGAGGTGAGACCCGCATCGTCGCTGCGGCCATCGCCATCGATCGGGGCACGGCGACCATCGAGACCTACTCCTTGAACGGACAGCGACGCACGTCGACGACGGTCGGCGGCAGGGTGCTCTACCTCCACGTCGCCGACCTGGACGGCGACGACAAGAACGAGATCCTCTACGTCACCGAGGACAACAAGAGCTTCTGTCGGTTCCACGTCGCCACCGAGGCGGGCGCACCGGTGCACGAACTCGAGCTCGGGCTCTGCCTGGAGGCGGAGATCGTCACGGGCGAGGTCGACGGCGAAATGCTCGTCGCCGTCCGCACCCATCCCATCATCCTTCCCGCTCCGCCGCGCCTCTTCCTCGTTGCGGGAGACGGGACCGTCCGCTGGTACTTCGACGAAAGCGTCCAGGTCACGCTCTGGATGCAGTTCTCCGAGTACGGCCTGGTGACCGGCGGAGGGTCCACGACCGCCGATGGCTTCGTCGCCCTGCGGGACTACGCGACGGGCGAGAAGATCTGGTCGACCGCCCTACTGGACGACAAGGACGAGTTCGGAGCCGATCCGTCCTGGTACGGAATCCTCGTCCACACGGACGGCGACTACGTGGCCACGCATACCGCGCGGGGGAACGTCTACCTCCTCGACCAGCGCACCGGGAAGATCTACTGGTCCACCAGCACCGACAAGCCCGACGCGCTCCCCACCGAGGATCGCGATGGCGCTCCCCTGGTCCTCGTCCCGGCGACCGACGACACTCCGGCCTTCCTGGCAGTCTCCCAGGGGCTTTATGGACGGTCGAGGTCCCGGACCTACGCCCTCGCGCTCGACGGCGAGTTCAAGGGCGAGCTGATGATGCCCTCGGAGGCGCAGCAAGCACACTTCTTCCGGCTCGCCGACGGCACTCCGGCCGCCGCGATCGTCAACTCGCTCGGCGTCTACGCCGTCACCCTCGGAAAGGAGAATGGGCCATGATTCGCTCCATCCTTCGTGGGTTCGGACTCGGTCTCGTCCTTGCGCTCGTCCTGGCCGCCTGCAGCCAGGACGACCAAACCCGCCCCACGCCCNACGGCTCCGGGGGGTCGGGCGGCGAAGGCGGCACTGGGGGCAGTGGCGGCAGCGGTGGAGGCGATCCCCAGCCGGGCCCCTCGTGGGACGACGTCGAAACCGTGACCCGCGCGGAGTGGAACACGGTCGGCTACTCCGCGCTCTGGAAGAAGGGCCGTTTCGGTCCCGAAGGGACCCCCGGCTACATCGCCGCCGAGTTCGGCATCGCCGCCTTCGCCGAAGATGGCACGCCCATCTGGCGCATGGAGTCCAAGGGCGGCGCGCCCTTCACGGAGCAGATCGTGGACATGCACGCCGTCGACCTCGGCGGCAAGGCCGACCACGTCATCGCGACCGCGGCCGATGGCTCCGCGTTCCTCCTCGACGGCGAGGACGGTCGCATCGTCTGGATGCGGCACCTGGAGTACCGCTTTCCCGAGTTCTACGACCTCGCCCTGTACGGCGACGACGAGGAGCCGCTCTTCTTCTCCCCCCTGACCACGGCGGTTCATTACGTGCGCACCGGCGCGATCGCCTTCCGCCACGAGCTCCCGGATCCCTTGATCAGCACCTCGCTCCCCCGGGGCGATGGCCAGTCCCCGCTGATCGTCTTCGGGATCGACCTCGGCCCCAGGCGCCCGGCGGAGAAGCACGACATCTTCGCCTTCGACACGAGCGGCGAGGTCGTGTTCTCGGCCAATAGCGAGCGCTACGTGACCGAGTTGACCTGGGGGCCGGTCGGGGAGGACGGAGCTCCGGTGCTCCTCGTCGGGACGAACGACGCGCGCGTCGTCGCCTTCTCGTCCGACGGCACCCACCTCTGGACGCGCGAGCTCGGCGAGAACGAGGACAACTGGGCCACCTACGTCGAGCTGATGCGCGTGGGCGACGTCGACAACGACGGTGAGCTCGAGATCGTCGTCTCCTTGAAGACCGTCGGCAAGGATGGAGCCGTACTCCTCTCCCTCTCCCCGGACGGCACCGTGAAGTTCCGGCGGAATTTGACGTACGGTCTCCTGGCGCTCGAATGGACCGTGACCACCGCGTCGCCGCGAATCGTCCTGGCCCTCGAGAGCGGGGAGGTGGCCACCCTCGATGCGCGCACCGGCGACGATCTGCGGAGCACCGGTCTGAAGAACGTGAGGGGCCTGGAGAAGGCGCACGATCCTTCGAGGGTCTTCGTCGGAACCCTCGACGGCCGGACCTACCTCGTCGACGAGACCGGGGCAGTCGACCACGCCTTCTACGGATGCAACCCGGTCCTGTTCGCGGTGCCCGGAGCGGACGACGGACTCCTCGTCGGCACCCCGTGGGGTGTCTTGACCTCGCTCGGCGAGGGGAACTCGCCGAGGTGGACCCGCCACTTCGACCCGAAGGAGCGGACCTTCCTGAGCGAGGCTCACTTCTACGAGGACGAGGAGGGCGGCCTCATCGCCGTCGCGGGGATCGCCCTGGAGGGCTCGCCGCACGGCTTCCACTTCCTCTCCGAGGACGGCAAACACCTCGGGTCGATCTCCACCGCGCGGCGCCCCACCGCCTTCGACCTCGTCGACCTCGATGGCGAGGGCCCACGCGAGCTCGTCACGATTCACCCCTCGCTGACGAGCAACACCTGCAGCCTCGTCGCCTACGACCGGGCGAGCGGCAAGAATCTCTGGGAGACCGAGCTGCCGGAATGCCATTCCGTCTGGCTCCACCCCGGCGACGTCGACGGCGATGGGCGGCCGGAGATCGCCGTCACCGGCGCCATGAACGGGTATCAGCCCTTCGTCGCCCTGGTCGACGCCGACGGCTCGTTGCTCTGGCAGCAGCGCTTCCTGTACACGCCCTACTGGGCTCTCGCCCTGCCCGAGGGCGTCGCCATCGGCGGTGCGGGCGAGGACGGCCACGGCTTCGTCGCCTTCCACGATGCCAAGGCGGGTGAGAAGCTGTGGGAGACCCGGATCCCGGCCTGGCGCAACCCGGAAAACCCGCTCGACTCCCGGTACAACTTCAGCGGCTACGCGACGGCCATCGTCGACCAGACCGGCGACGGCTACCCCGAGATCGCGCTGACCTCCTCGGCGGGGCAGGTCCACCTCCTCGACGGGAAGAGCGGCTCGATCCTCTGGAGCCAGTGGATCCGCGAAGAGCTCGGCCCGGAGGATATCGGCGGTGGACCGCTCGCCTTCGTCCCGGCCACCGCACAGACGCCGGCCTATCTCGTGGCCACCGAGCTGTCCGACGTGCCCGCCCTCACCCAGGCCGTCATCTTCGACCTGGAGGGGAACCGCCGTGGCGCGGTCACGACCCAGGGCGGCGTGGCAAGCGTCATCCCACGCCGAACCGCGTCGGGCGAATGGCGCGTGGCGCTCGCGGAGCGCTACGGGACGCGCGTCGTCGCCGTCGCGCCGAAGAAGAAGTAGGCGGAACGTCGACCGGGGCCCCTCCCCTGCGAGCCGGGCCCCGGTCTTTCTCCTCGACGGCTGCCTGCCAGCCCCGCGCGCGCACGAAGCTGTTATGCTCGAAGCGTGGGTGTAGCTGGCTTTGGCGCCGTGTCGGCCGCCGAGAGAACGCCGCTTTTCGGACGAACGCGGGAGATCGCCCGCCTCCTCTCCTCTCTTGCGCGGGGCGAGCGCCTGATCACCATCACCGGCCCGTCCGGGATGGGCAAGACCCGCCTCGCCCTGCGCGTGGCCCGGGACGCAGCCGAGGGATTCGACGCGGTCCACTCGGTTCGCCTCGCTTCCGCTCGCATCGCCCTCGACGTGCAGGCTGCGGTGGCGGAGGCGCTGGGCATCGCCCAGCGCCAGGGCGCGGAACTCGCCGCTGCGATCGCCGACCGGGGCCGCCTCCTCCTCGTCCTCGACAACCTGGAGGATCTCGTCCCCGAGATCCGCCCCCTTCTCGACGCCTGGCTCGACCGCGCTCCGGGCCTGCAGATCCTCGCCACCTCCATCGTCCCGCTCGGGGTCGAGGGCGAGGTCCGCTTCGAGCTCGGCCCGCTTCCCGTGGAGGATGCCATCGCCCTCTACCGGGACCGGGCCAGCCGCGCCGCGGCCGACCGCGACCTCGGCGACAGCGAACTCGAAGCGTTGCGCGAGCTGGTCGTTCGCCTCGACCGGCTTCCCCTGGCGATCGAGCTGGCGGCGGCGAGAGTTCGGGTGCTGCCCCCCCGGCAGCTATTGGCGCGCATCGACGATCGATTCGCCCTGCTGGAGACCGGCCAGAAGGGCCGCCATGGATCGCTGTGGGAGGCGATCTCCCTCTCCTGGGAGCTGCTCTCCGATCGCGAGCGGCAGGCCCTCGCCTACGCCTCCGTCTTCGAGGGCGGCTTCGGTCTGGAGGCCGCCGAGGCGGTCATCGGCCCCGTCGTCGGGGGAAGCGCGCTGGATCTGGTGGACGAGCTTCGCGCCCGTGCCCTCTTGCAGGCCGACGACGAGGAAGGCGGGCGGTTTTCCCTCTACGAGAGCGTGCGTGCCTTCGCGGCCCGCCAGCTCGAAGGCATGGGCCTTCTCGACGATGCGCTCTTGCGCCACGCGCGCTACCACGTCGAACGCGCCGAGCGCGAATCGAAACGCTGCCACGGCCCCGAGGCGCCCCAGGCCATCCGGTGGCTTCTGGCCGAGCGGGAAAACCTCGTTGCCGTCCAGCGCCGGCTCGCCGATGACCAGCCCGAGCTCGCCAGCCGAGCCGGCGTGGCCCTCGCGGAGGTGCTGGCGCTCAGCGGTCCGCCCTCGCGCGAGGAGGAGATCCTCACGGCCTCCATCCGCCTCGCCCGGCGGGCGCGGAATCCGGGCCTCGAGGGCGAGGCCCTCTTCCGGCGCGCCCGCGCCTACAAGCGGCTGGGACGCCATACCGAGGCCTTGGACGACATCCGCCAGGGACTCGAGCTCGCCCGGGCCCAGGGCGATCGCTTCCTGGAGGGCCGCCTCCTACTCGAATCGGGCGCGGTTCGCTCGCTCCTCGGAGAGACCGCGACCGCCCTCGCGGATCTCGACGCGGCGGAGACGATCGGCCGCGCCGAGGGGATCCGGGAATTTCAGGGGATCGCCTGGCTGATCCGCGGCGTGGTCGAGGAGTACCGCGGCCGCGCCGAGGAGGCCGCTTCTGCCTTTCTCCGCTCCCTCGAGATCTTCCGGGAGGTGGGCCACCTGCGCTACCAGGGCGTGGCGCTTCTCAACATCGGCGCGGTCCACTCCCACCTCGGCCGCTTCGCCGATGCGCGGCATTACCTCGTCGAGTCCCGGCGGATCTTCCGGCTCCTCGAAAACCCGGCCGCCGAGGTGAACGTGCTTCTCAACCTCGGTGGCGTCGCCCTCGCCGAGGGCGCCCATGCACAGGCCACCCACTGGTTCAAGAAGGCGCTCGAAGTGGAGCGCAAGCTCGCCAATCCGAAGGTCCGGGGCATCGCCCTCGCCCAGCTGGCCCTGGTCGCCCTGGAAGACGATTCGCCGGGGCGCGCGGCCACGCTCCTCGAACAGGCCTTGGCTACTCTCCGCCCCCTTCCCGAGCGACGGACGATCATCCTCTACCTCCCCTTCCACGCCTTCTGCCTCGCACGGCAACGCCGCTTCGGAGAGGCGCGGCAAGCCATCGCCGAGGCGCGTGCCGAGTTCGAGCGGATCGACGACCGGGCCAGCCTGCATACGGTGGCGCTGCTCGAGAGCGCCATCGAGCTCGAGGAGGCGCGGCTCGCCGGCGATCGTGCGCGCGTCCAGGCCAGCGCCGAGAGGCTCCGGACCGCCCTGGCCACGCCCGTAGAGGGTCGGAGCATGGATGGCGTCTTCATCGCCCGCCGGCTGGCACAGCGATCGCTGGGGCGGCTCGGCAGCGGCGCGGTGCTGCGCGTCGGGCCCGAGGCCTCCTGGTTCGAGTGGGAGGGGGTCCAGGTGGACCTTCGGCGCCGGGGCGCGGTCCGCCGCATCTTCCGCGCCCTGGTGGAGAATCGCCTGCACAGCCCGGGCACCGGGATGACCGCCGAGACGCTGGTGGAGGTGGGCTGGCCGGGCGAGCGCATCCTCCCGGAAGCCGCCGCCAGCCGCGTCTACAGCGGCATTCGCACCCTGCGCGCCCTCGGTCTGGAGAAGGTCCTGCTCCGCCACGCCGAGGGCTATCTCCTCGACCCCGAGGTCGACGTCGTCCTCGCCTGAGCTCCCGCCGGCGCGCCGAGCCGTCCTGCCCCGGCGCACGTTTAGCCGCGGTGAGCCCGAGCGACGAAGGCCCGGTCGCCGTGCAACGACCGGGCCCCGGGGTTCGATGCTGTCAGGCGTTTGCCGTTACGGGCTCAGCACCCCGACCTCCAGGACCTCGCAGGTCCGGTAGCCGGCCACCTCCGCGCACACCGGATACACGCCTGTGGCCGTCGGGTGGAGCGTGACGCTGCCCGCAACGCCGGCGTCCATGCGGAAGGAGCGGTTCTCCAGTCCTCCCGGGAAGGCGACGGCGTCGGCGCCGTAGTGCAGCACGTACCAGACCGAGCCCGAGGGGTTCTGGTAGCCGATGGTGGCGCTGGATCCATTTGCCTCGAGCTCGTCGATGCATCCCGGCGCCATCGTCCCGTACCGATATTCGATGGCACCGTCCGGGAAGAGCACGACCTGGAAGTTCAGGTCGGCTCCCCGAGAGCAACGGTCCATCTTCGACCACTGGATCACGTGGCTTCCGTCCTCCAGGACCGCGGCGAGGATGCGTCCGCCGCCCGGCGCCCGGATGTCGTCCCAGAAGGGAGCGAGGTGCACCTCACCGCGCGCTCGATCGGGCAGCGGACCGTTCCAGTGGTACGGCCAGGCCGCCGGATCGAAGCTCAGAAAGCCGTCGGAGGAAACGGCTACCCCGGAGTGGAGCTCGCCCCCCCAGGGGAACAGGAAGCCTTCGGCGAAGGAGAACCAGGTGATCGAGTCGTCCGCTCCCGCCTCGAACAGGTCCACGACGTTCGGACGGGTGGAGATGTCGACGAAGGGCGAATCGACCTCTCGCATCGGCAGGTAGACCGTGGGAGTCCACTCCACGTTCGGCGTCACCGTCCAGCTCAGCGTCACCGGCTCGCCCGGCGCGACCACAGAGGGATCGACGCTTGCCTCCAGCTCGACCGGCATGCGGACCGCGACGTCTAGCGTCGCCCGAGTCNCCCCCTTGGGCCCGATGGCCACGAGCTCCACCGTCGTCGCCCCACCAGGCCGGAACGCATGGTGGCCGGCCGGGGGCACCGGCAGCACAAAGCCGTCGTGCCAGCTCCTCTGGCTCAGGCCTCCCTCGACCGGCACCGGAGTGCCTCCATCGAACCCCACGTGCAGATTGTGCCACCACCTGCCCCCTTCGGGAGTCTGGTAGCCGATGAGGGCGTAGCCACCGTCGGCGTACCGTTGCACCTCCTCGTAGCCCAGGCCGTCCATCGCGCCGTAACGGAACGCGAAGGTGCCGTCCTCCCAGAGCACGGCCTGGAATTCGAGCGACGAATCCCAGCCGTAGAGGTGAGCGCGCCACTGCACCACGAGGAACTGACCGCGCTCGTCGGTTGCAAATTCGTACCAGACGTGGGAACCGTCCAGGTCCGACCAGAACGGCGCGATGTGGATGGGCGATCCGTTCGGGAACGAGGCCTCGACGTTGTACGTGAACCGGAGGTTGAAACAGTCGAAGCTGAGCGCGCCGTTGGAGTAAACCAGGATTTGCTTCTGATCGACGCCGCCAAAGGGAAAGACGAAGCCCTCGGGGAACTCGATCAACCCGCAGCCCTCGTCGCCCGGCGGATATTCCCACCCGGGCACCTGCTCCTCGCAATAGGTGAGCGAAAGGGGCGTGCCGGTGAACGAGATATCCTCCAAGGGCATCCCCTCCACCTCGATGGCGATCCGTTGCTCCCCGGCGCTGATGCCGAGCCGCACCTCCGAGGCCAGTCGAACGTCCCAGCTGAGCGTCACCTCCTCGCCCCAGAACACCTCTTCCGGCTCCGCCTCGAAGCGAAGGATCGCGGGCAGGCCGATGCCTACCTCGACCTTCGCCTCCGCCGTCAGCCCAAGGCCATTGTCGGCGACGATCACGTAGGTCGCATCGCGCTCGGGCTCGACCTCGTACGAGCCGCTCGCTCGCTCATCGGCCGGTACCTCGTACACCAGCTGCCGCTCGCCACCTTCGAGGACCTCGTAGAGCCAAAGTCCCCCGCGCGCATTGCGAGACGTCCAGCTCAGCGTCACCGGCTCCCGTCCATCGTACTCGGCCGTCGACGCCGTCAGCGTCACCGACGGAGTGTCGTCCAC
>NICF_comb_assmDRAFT_10000908_pt1 | contig 24177 bp, 27 predicted proteins | sample NewIslPassag4_SG_FD_11279 | JGI IMG/M metagenome (IMG submission 11279) | reverse complement strand
GGTAGATTTTCGCCCCGCCGACGTGGCGCGTCAGCCTTTCCGCAAAATAGAGCGGCGTCGGCCGGCCCGAGTATTGCTTGAGCAGATAGCGGATTTCCGCAAGAAAATCCGGATCGTCCTTGTACCGGTTGTATGCCTCTTCCAGCTCCACGAGGGCATTCATAAGCGTCTCCGGAACAAATTTGCCGCCGAACGGGCCGAAACGGCCATCCTGGTCCGGCAATTGTGTCATGATGCGTTCACCCTTTCCGCAAATGCGGCGATTTTGTTTATGTCTTTGGCGCCGTCCGTCTCCACGCCGCTGGAGATGTCAAGGCCGTCGGGGCGAAAGCGCGCCAAAAGCTCCGTCACGTTATCCGGCGTCAGGCCGCCGGCGACAAACAGCTTCAGCCCGAGCCGGCGGGCGCGCTCCAGATAAGGCGGGATCAGCTCCCACCGGAACGTGCGGCCGGTTCCGCCGCCCGCCGTATCCAGCAAGATGACGGACGCGCTCCCGGCGTAACCGTCCAGGCGCGCCGGGCCCGGCGCGCCTTCCGCCGGCAGCGCCTTCCAGATCTCTTTATGAAACTTTTCTTTCACTTCCCGGCAAAAATCCGGCGTCTCCTGACCGTGCAGCTGAATAACATCCAAAGGCACTTCATCCAGCACGCGGCCGATTTCATCGCCGGTCGGATTGACGAACACGCCGACAAGACGCGGCGGCACGCCCCCGCCCATCCCCACGGCCCGCGCCGCCGCCGCCAGCTGCGCCGCCCGTTCCGCGGTGACCTGCCGCTTGCTCGGGGCAAATACGAAGCCGATCAGGTCCACCGGCAGCCCTTCCATGCCACGAATCGTCGCTTCTTCTTTGAGTCCGCAAATTTTCACGAGGGGACGTTTGGTCCGTCTTGCTGTCGTCGTCATCGCGCCGCGCCCGCCTCCGCCGCCGGGCCGAGCAGCCGGTTAATGGCCTCGCCGGGATCCGCCTGGCGCATGAAATGTTCGCCGATGAGCACCGCATCCGCCCCCGCCCGGCGGACGAATTCCACGTCCTCCCGCGTCGAGATCGCGCTTTCGCTCACGGCCACCGTCCCCGGCGGCATCAGGCCGATCAGGCGCTCCGTCATCCCGATGTCGGTCTCAAAGGTGCGCAAATTCCGGTTGTTAACCCCGATGAGGGTCGCTTCGCCGAATTCCAGCACCGTTTCCAGTTCCTCGCGGGTATGCACTTCCACCAGCGCGTCCATGCCGAGGGCCTTGGCCAGCCGGTGAAATGCGGCCAGTTCGCCAGGCGGCAAAATGGCCGCGATCAGGAGCACGCAATCGGCGCCGATGAGCCTGGCTTCATAGATTTGCCGCTCGTCAATGACAAAATCCTTGCGGAGCAGCGGCACGTCCACGGCTTTGCGCACCGCGCGCAAATATTCGGGACTGCCCTGAAAATATTCCTGATCCGTCAGCACCGATATGCAGTCGGTCCCCGCCGCCTCGTAGGAACGGGCAATGGATACGGGATCAAAATCCGGGCGGATCAGCCCCTTGGAGGGGCTGGCCTTTTTCACTTCGGCGATCAGGCCGACGGGCCGCCGCCTGGCGCGCAGCGCCGCCTCGAAGCCGCGGCAGGGCGCCATTTCGCCGATCCGTTTTTCCGCATCTTTAAGATCCAGCCGCTCCCGAAGTACCGCCGCCTCTTTCCGCTTCGTGGCGAGAATGCGTTCAAGAAACATGGCCGATCTCACCCGACACTTCGATCCACTCCCGCAGTTTTTGCGCCGCTTTGCCGGAGTCGATGATTTCCGCCGCATGGCGCACGCCTTCCTTCAGGCTGCCGGCCAGGTCGGATACGTATATGCAGGCGCCCGCGCTGGCCAGCACCATATCCCGGTACGGGCTTTTCTCCCCGTTTAGCACCCGGCGGATAATTTCCGCGTTCGTGGCCGGATCACCGCCTTTGACCGCCTCCAGCGGCGCTCGCTCCAGGCCCAGATCTTCCGGCGTGATGTCGTACGTGCGCACTTCGCCGTTTCTCAGCTCGGACACTTGCGTCGGCGCCGCCAGACTGATTTCGTCAAGCCCGTCGTGACTGCCGACGACGATGGCCCGCTTGAGGCCGAGCCGTCCGAGCACGCCGGCCACCGTTTCCGTCAGCGTGCGGTCATACAGGCCGACAAGCTGCCGGTCCGCGTTGGCCGGGTTCGCCAAAGGCCCGAGCAGGTTAAAAATCGTCCGGACGCCCAGTTCCTTGCGGGGCCCGGTCGCATGCTTCAGAGCCGGGTGATAAAGCTGCGCAAAGACGAAGCAGATGTTGGTCCGCTTCAGGCACTCCGCCGCCTGTTCCGCGTTGAGGTGGATGTTGACGCCGAGCGCCTCCAGCACGTCGGCGCTGCCGGATTTGCCGGACATCGCCCGGTTCCCGTGCTTGGCGACCCGGACGCCGGCCGCCGCCGCGATGATGGCCGAGACGGTGGACACGTTGAACTTTTGCTTGCCCGATCCGCCAGTGCCGGCCGTATCCAGAAGATGATCATTGGAAGTGGGCACGCGGTGGGCAAAGGCGCGCATTGCCTCCGCAAATCCCGTGATCTCGTCCACCGTTTCCCCTTTCATGCGCAGCGCAATGACAATGCCCGCGATTTGCGCGGCCGTCGCTTCCCCCCGCATGATCATCGTCATGACTTCCCTGGCTTCTTCCTGGGTCAGGCTTCTGCCCGACGTCAGGGCGCCCAGCGCTTCCTGAACGGTGATGGCTGCCGATTTAACGCTCATGTTCCGATTCTCCTCCCTGCCGGTAATCGCTTGTCTCATTTCTCAATCGTAGTCCTGATTAACGACGCGGCGCTGGGCGGCGGCAGCTAGCGTGGGAAACGCCGCTTCCGCGGCCCGGATCGCTTTCAGCATGGCTTTCGCCTTGTTGACCGTCTCCTCATACTCCTTCTCCGGCACCGAATCCCAGACGATGCCGGCGCCGGCCTGCACGTAGGCCTTGCCGTTCTTGAAAATGATCGTGCGGATCGTAATGCACGTGTTCAGGCTGCCGGCAAAGCCGAGATAGCCGATGGCTCCCGCATAGGCGCCGCGGGCTTCGTTCTCGATTTCCGCGATGATTTCCATGGCGCGGATTTTCGGCGCCCCCGACACCGTCCCCGCCGGCATGCAGGACAGAAAGGCGTCAAAGAAATCTTTGTCCTTGCGGAGCTGTCCGCTGACGTTGGAGACGATGTGCATCACGTGGGAATAGCGCTCGATCTGCATGAAGCTGTCGCATTTGACGGTGCCGTATTCCGCCACGCGGCCCAGGTCATTGCGGCCCAGATCCACAAGCATGATGTGCTCGGCCAGCTCTTTTTCGTCGCGTAGCAGCTCTTCCTCCAGCGCCGCGTCTTCCTCCGGCGTTTTGCCCCGCGGGCGGGTGCCCGCAATGGGGCGGGTTTGCACCTTGCCGCCGTCCACCTTGACGAGCATTTCCGGCGAGGTGCCGACGATGACGTCGTCCTCCAGCTTCAGGTAGTACATGTAAGGCGAAGGGTTCATCGTTCTCAGCACGCGATAAACATGCAGCGGGTCCACATCCGTCTCCACATGAAAGCGCTGGGACAGCACCACCTGGAAAATGTCGCCGGCCCGGATGTATTCCCTCGCCCGCTCCACGCCGGCCATGAACTGTTCCTTGGTCACGTTGGAATGCACCTGGCCCAGATCGGGGTCCCGCGGCGGCGCTGATCCGGACACCGGCTGGGGCGCCGGCCGCCGCAGCCTGCGGATCAGATCGTCGATGCCGTTTAGCGCGTCCAGGTATGCCTGCCGGATTTCCCCGTCTTCGGCGCCATCCCGGATGCGGACGTTGCCGACGACGAGCACCTGCTGTTTGAAATGATCGAACACGATCACCTTGTCGAAGAACATAAAGTGCAGGTCGTCCATATTCAGGTCGTCATTGCGGTGGGCCTTAAGCCTTTTCTCGTAATACTGAAGCAGGTCATAGCCGAAAAATCCGATGGCCCCGCCGGTGAACGGCGGGAAATCCTTCAGCTGCGGGCTGCGGCATGAGCGCAGGCGAGCGCGCATCAGCCCGATGGGGTCCGCCGTCTCCCGCACTTCCGTCCGGCCGTTTTCCTCGATGATCACGCGCCCTTTTTTCACCCGCATGACGAGGAACGGGTCCGTGCCGATATAGGAATATCTGGCCCACTGCACGCCGCCTTCCACGCTTTCCAGCAAAAACGAGCGCCGGTCCCGGCTGAACTGCTGAAAGACGCGGATGGGCGTCTCCGTGTCGGCCAGAAGCGTCCTCATGATGGGAATAACGTTGTATGCGCCCGCCAGCGCCTTCACTTCCTGAAACTCCCGCTGATCCATCGGTTTCTCTCCTTTTCGAGAAGTGCTTGGAAAAAACAAAAAGCATCTCTGCCTCGCAGAGATGCTTGGTATCGACAAGTATGAACGGCACGGGCCAAACAAAAGCGCAAAAATGCCCGAACACACGCCTGCACCGCTTTCTGCGGCCATAAAGCGGCTGCCCACTCGTCTCGTCTCTGCTCAGCTCAACTAAAGCTCAAACTCATCTCAGCTCAGCCGGTCCGCGCCAGCGCCCGTCCCTGCCGGGGACGTCCTTCGGCACGCGGCTTGATAGCCTTAACTATAACACGGCGAATTTCGCTCGTCAACATGTTCGCATGATTTCCGAACTGGCACCACATGCTCCTCTTCGGGCCCAATCTCGCAAAACCGTCGTTAGCCTTGCATCAACCCTTACATGAAAAATCTCGCATTGTTAAGGGGTAAGCCCATATATCCCGCTCGTTGCAAATGCTCTCCACTAAGCACCAAGTCGTTGAACGTCTCGAAATATAGTGCATTTTTGTCTTATATTAAGCCCTATTTTGGCTAATTGGCCAAATGTAATGCATTTTTAGCTTATAATTGGTCGCTCGCCCAAAAAACAGGTCAAATGTAAGATATTTTTGAATTACATTGCCCCAATTTCTGCAGTGGGACCAAAATATAAGTCAAATTTGCACTCCATTTCCCTGAGTTCTGGTGAAAGGAAAGGCCAAAATGCAGCCCTTTTTGATCCGGATAATTGTGAAACCGAGTGAGCTTTAATGCAATGCTAATGACAATAGGAACCAAATATTAGCCAATCGCGCGTGACGGACGCCGGCACCATCACGGCCGCGCCAGGTCCGGCCGCAGTTTCCTCGCTTCGCCAAGATAAACGTGTCGGATTTCCGCCTGGGACTTGTCCGTGTTTACCAGCACCATCAACCGGATGCAGCGCTCAAGGCTTCCCTTGACCGGCATCTCGAGGCCGCACATGAGCGGTACCAGTTCCCAGCCTTCGATCTGGCGGATGGCTTTGGCCGGAAAAGCGGCATCGAGATCGTGCGTCACGGTAATCCAGACGCAGGCCACATCCTCCGGCACGAGCCCGTTGTCGGCGATGATCTCTTTCATCAAAAGCGCCGTGGCATCCAGAATGATCCGCTCTTCGTTGGCATCCACGGTAATGGCGCCCCGGATTCCTCTCATTTTCATGTCAGACCGCCGCCTTCCCGAAGTTGTTCCGCGATTTCCCTCACCCATGCAGCCGGCACATCGCGCCGGATTTCCACGCGCCCGATGGCCGACGGCACAACGAACACCATTTTTCCTTCGGTGAATTTCTTGTCATGCTGCATGGCTTTCATCATCCGGTCAAGGTCGATGTCCGCCGGAATTCGGACCGGCAGGCCGAACTTGCGCAGGATCCGCTCGGTGTCTTCGGCAATGGACGGGCTGTAGCCGAACCGTTCCGCCAGGCGCGCCGCGCCGGCCATGCCGATGGCCACCGCCTCGCCGTGCAGCAGCTGCCCGTAGCCGGCCACGTTTTCCAGCGCATGGCCGATCGTGTGCCCCAGGTTGAGAATGGCGCGCAAATCGTTTTCCCGTTCGTCGCGGGACACCACTTCCGCCTTCACCTTGCAGCCTTCATACAAAGCATAGCCCAGGGCTTCCGGATCAAGCGCCAGGAGCTTTTCCGCGTTCTCTTCGCACCAGCGCACGAATTCCGCGTTCCAGATGAGCCCGTGCTTGACCACTTCCGCGAGGCCCGCGCGAATTTCCCGCGGCGGCAGCGTGCGCAGCGTGTCCAGATCGTACAGCACAAATTCGGGCTGATAGAAGGCGCCGATGATGTTCTTGGCCAGCCGGTGGTTCACCGCCACCTTGCCGCCCACGCTGCTGTCATGGGCCAGGATCGTCGTCGGCATCTGCACAAAACGGACGCCGCGCATGTAGCAGGCCGCCACAAAACCGGCCAGGTCGCCAACCACGCCGCCGCCCAGCGCAACCACGACGGATTTGCGGTCGCACCCCGCCTTGAGGGCGGCGGTGATCAGCTCTTCAAACCGCTCCAGGGATTTGGACGCCTCGCCGCTCGGCACCACCGCGCGTTGCACGCGGTAGCCGGCCGCTTCCAGCGACCGTTCCACTTTGGGCGCATACAGATCCGCGATCGCTTCATCGGTCACAAGCAAAACCGGCGATTTGACCGGAAAACCGCGCGAAGCAAACAGCGCGCCCGCCTCGTCCAGCACGCCGGGGCCGATGATGATCGGATAAGAGCGTTCGCCGAGATCCACGGTCAGCTCTCTTCGTCCGCTTTTCTCCCCCGCCATCAATATTCCGCCACCTGTTTCAGATAATGGTTCAGATTGGCTTCAATTTCCTCAACGGAATCGCCGCCGAACTTTTCCATAAACGCCCGGGCGACCTCCCACGCCACCACATGCTCCATCACGACGCAGGCCGCCGGGACCGCGCACGCGTCGGACCGCTCCACTTGCGCGGCAAAAGGCTCCTTCGTGTCGATGTCCACGCTCATCAGCGGCTTGTACAGCGTCGGGATCGGCTTCATGACGCCGCGCACCACAATGGGCTCGCCGGTCGTCATGCCGCCCTCGATGCCGCCTGCGTTATTGGAGGCGCGGTGAAACCCCCGCTCTTTGCTGTACAATATCGGATCATGCACCTGCGAACCCGGCCGATTGGCCGCCTCAAAACCGATGCCGATTTCCACGCCCTTGAACGCGTTGATGGACATGACCGCCTGGGCGATGCGGCCGTCCAGCTTGCGGTCCCAATGCACATGGCTGCCCAATCCGACGGGCACTCCCGTCACGACGCATTCCACAACGCCGCCCAGGGAATCCCCCTCTTCCTTGGCCTTGTCGATCAGCGCCATCATTTGCTGTTCCGCCTCTTTGTCCGCCACGCGCACCGGCGATTCCTCGGTGATCCGGATCAGCTCATCCAGCGGCAAATCCGGCGTCCTGGCCGTGATGCCGCCGATGGACACGACCCAGCCGGCCACGCGGATGCCGAACCTTTCGAGAAGCTGGCGCGCCACGGCGCCGACGGCCACCCGGGCTGCCGTTTCCCTGGCGCTGGAGCGCTCCAACACGTTGCGCAAATCTGTGTGATTGTATTTGAGGCCTCCGTTCAGATCGGCGTGACCCGGCCGGGGACGATGCACGCGGCGCTTCGCCTCGTCGTCGCCCGCCACCGGTTCCACGCTCATGACGGTGGTCCAGTGTTTCCAGTCCTTGTTTTCGATGACAAGGGCAATCGGCGCGCCCGTCGTGCGCCCGTGGCGGACGCCGCCGACAATTTGCGCCGCATCCGATTCAATCTGCATGCGGCGGCCGCGCCCGTACCCTTTTTGCCTCCGCTGCAGCTGGAAATTCAAAGCTTCCACATCCAGCGTCAGATTGCTGGGCATGCCTTCTATGATCGCCGTAAGCTGCGGGCCGTGCGTTTCCCCGGCAGTCAAATAACGCAAACTCAATCTTACGTTCCTCCCCCTGGCCCCTGACCAAAACTCATTATGCACTATTTGTTTATTATAGTACTGCGTTAAAGCGTTTGACAAGTAAAACAAAACAGCCCGTCACGATCGGACGGACTGCCGCTTGGTTCGCCGCATGCGCGAAGGGTCGCCGGTTTCCCGCATCAGACCGATCCAGCGCACGTTGTCGACACCCAAAATTTGCGCGCATTCCTGCAAGGAGATGAGTCCTCCGCGATATGCGGCGATGACTTTTCGCTTGTCCATGTTTCCCTCCGCTGGGTATGACCTGCCTGTTAGTATGCGGGAAAGGCCGCCTTCTCATACGCCCGCGCGCAAACGCCGGTAGAAAAACGTGTCCGCCGGCTCCAAGCCGTACTGCTGGGGGTTGAAAATCTGCTCGGTGCTGCCGACAAAAAGAATTCCTTCCGGCTTCAGCGCATCGGCGAATTTTAGGTACAGTCCCGCTTTGGCCTCTTCCGTAAAATAGATCATGACGTTGCGGCAGATGATCAGGTCATATTTGTCCAAGAAAGGGTCGAGCAGCAGGTTGTGCTTGCGGAATTCCACCGCCTGCTTGATCCTGGGATCAATGCGGTACAGGCCGCCTTCCATCTGAAAGTATGTTTGCAAGTAATTGGGCGGGACATCCTTGACGGAGCGTTCGTGATATACGCCTTCCCGGGCTTTGGCCAGGGCGTTGTCGTCGATATCCGTGGCCAGGATCCGGGCGCGGTCCAGCGCGCCCATGCTGTCCAGGATCATCGCCAGCGTGTAAGGCTCCTCGCCGGTGGAGCATGCGGCGCTCCACATGTTGAGCCGTCCGCCGCCCTTGATCATCTCCGGCAGGAACTTGTCCTTCAAAACTTGCCAACGGTTCGGATTGCGCCAGAACTCGGACACGTTGATCGTCATGCGGTCAAGAAACTCGGCCATGAGCTTCTCGTCTTTCATCAGCGCCGCAAAATAAGAGGCAAACGTCGTGTACCCGTGCTTCAGGCGCAAAGTCGTAAGCCTGCGCCGCATCTGGTTTTCCTTGTACTGGCCGAGGTCGATGGAAGTGGCCGCTTTCACCTTTGCCACGAACTGCGCGAAGTCTTCATCCGCGGACAAGGTTTCCCCGGCTCTCCGATCGGAATCTCCCATGAAACGAAACTCCCCTCAATATACTGCCCGCCCTTTTTCCGTTTAGCAAATCCAGGGCTGAATCGTTTTGTCGTAGGACAGAAGCTCCTCTTCCCTGAAGAAAATGGCGATCTCGCGTTTTGCGCTTTCCGGCGAGTCGGAACCGTGAATCAGGTTAAACCGCGTGCTGAGGGCATAATCGCCCCGGATCGTGCCGGGCGCGGCTTCCAGCACGTTGGTTTTGCCGATGAGCAGCCGGCCGATGGCGATGGCGTTTTCCCCTTCCCATACCATGGCGAAACTGGGCCCGGACGTGACAAATTTCAGGAGCGGCTCGTAGTAATCCTTGCCTTTGTGCTCGGCGTAGTGCCGCTCGGCCATCTCGGGCGTCACTTGCATCAGCTTGGCCGCAACGAGCTTAAGGCCTTTGCGCTCAAACCTGGAAACAATCTCGCCGATCAAGCCCCTTTGCACGCCGTCGGGCTTGACCATGAGAAAGGTTCTTTCCATTCGTTATCTCTCCTTACTGCATGATTCGGTATGGCGGCGTATCTATCATTCTTCCATATTCTGTAAGTTTAATAACTCCGCCGCACCACAAAGCGCGCGATTTCCTCCAAATTTTTCTTTTCCGGCAAATCGGGCAGTTGAGCCAGCGCCTTCAGCGCCTTGGCGACGTATTTGTCGGCCAGCGCCTCCGCCCGCGCAATGCCGCCGCTCTCCCGCACCAGCTGTACGGCTGCCGACGAGTCCGCTTCGCCGCCGCTCTTTTGGATTTCCGCAATACGTTCAAGCAGCGGCCCGCGCACGGCCTCCTCCTGCAGCGCATACAGCACGGGCAACGTGATGTTGCCCTGGCGCAGGTCGCTGCCCGGCGGCTTGCCGAGGATTTCTTTCGTGCCGCACAAATCCAGAATGTCGTCCGCAATCTGGAACGCCATGCCCACGTTGTATCCGAACCTGTAAAGCAGGCTGCTGACGGACGGCGAAGCGCCGGCGGCGATGGCCCCCAGCTCGCAGCTGATCGCGATGAGCAGCGCGGTCTTGCGGCGGATGCGCAGCAAATAGCGCCGCACGGTTTGCCGGACGTTGAAAAAGTCGCGGATTTGCTCCATTTCCCCAAGGCTCATCTGCACCAACGCGCCGGACAGGATGCGGTGAATGCGCGGATTGTCCAGTTCCGTGATCACCATCAGCGCCTTGGCGTATATGTAATCGCCCGTGTACATGGCGATGCGGTTGTCCCATTTGGATTTGACCGTGAGCTGTCCCCGGCGCATGTCCGCGTCATCGATGACATCATCATGGACCAGGCTGGCCATGTGGATCAACTCCAGCGCCACCGCCACCTTGTGCACCGCTTCCGGGTTTTGGCCGCCAAACTTGCCGGAAAGCAGCACCAGGATCGGGCGGATGCGTTTGCCGCCCGCCTTGAGCAAATGCTGGGACGTCTCTCTCAGCAGGGGCAGATCGGCTTCCACGGCGCGGGCCATCTGCTCTTCTATGGCTTTCAGGTCAGATTTCAAGGAAGAAAGAAGCGAATACAAGTTCATCCTTTCACCCGCCGCTCATCATATTGCCGGACGGCTGCGCCGGCGGCCATTCCGCAAGGCGCACCTCCCCGCCGATCAGCCCCATTTCGCGCGCGTAGCGGAAATAAAGTTCCAGGCCGGCTTTTTGCCCGGGCCCGAAATCATGATTCAGGTTTTCAAAATAGCTCCGCCAATATTCCGGCGTGCCGCCGATTTGCCGCACGGCCTTGGCCACGACGGGGGCCAGGTCCGTTCTGCTCCGGCGCTTGCTTTCAAGCAGGCATTCATGCACCCGGCGGACCAGTTCAGGATGGCGGTCGGCCGACTCGCGGCGCACGGCCCACACCGCAAACGTCATCCAGTGTCCCGTATACCGGTGCCACAACTCGCCCAGATCCAGCACTTCATAGCCGGGATTGGACCAGGAGGCGCGGATCGCATGGTCGCCGATGAGCAGCGCCGCGTCGGCGCGCGCCAGCATGTCCGGCAAAGAAGGCTCCGCCCGCTCGTACACGGGCGCGCCTCCCAAGAATTTGCCGAAAATGATTTTCAGCAAATTTACCGAAGTGGCGGATACGGAAGCAACGGCGATTTTGCCGCTTAGCACCTTTTCCAGCGGAGATTTCAGAAACAAAAGCACGGACCGGACGGCGCCAAAGGAGCTGACCGACAAATCGCCCAACAGGTAGTATTCTTCCGAAGACTCCCCGTAAGCGAAAGAAGAGATGCCCGACAGGTCAATGGCGCCCTCTTTCAGCATCCGGTTCAGCGCGGCGGGCATGTCCCGGATTTGCGCCACGGGAAGACCGGCCGTTTCAGGCTCGAAAAAATGGGTAACCGGCCAGACGTTGGTATAATCAATGCGCCCGACACGCAGCGGCGCTTGCAGCATCTCAGACATGTTTTTCTCCCCATCTGCTGAACAGGTTGTGCGGAATACCCATGTTGTCCATCACTTTGCCCACGACGAAATTCACCAGGTCTTCCAGCGTCTCCGGCTTGTGATAAAAAGCCGGCATGGCCGGGATGATCCTGGCGCCGAGCCGCGCCAGCTTCAGCATGTTTTCCAGATGAATCGCGCTGAGCGGCGTTTCCCGGGGCACGAGCAGGAGCTTGCGCCCTTCCTTCAGCATCACGTCGGCGGCGCGGGTCAGCAGATTGTCGGACGCGCCGTGGGCAATGGCCGAAAGCGATCCCATCGAACAAGGGACGACAGCCATTCCTTCACAAAGAAAAGAACCGCTGGCGATCGGCGCGCCGATATCGCTCAGCGGATGCAGGACGATCCGCCCGTCGGACGCCGCTTCCCCGAATGCATCTTCCAAAGCCGCCTGGCGTCTTGTGCCGTCCCAGCCCAGCTCCTCGGAAAGCACGCGCCAGCCGGCGTCGCTGATGACCAGGTGCAGCCGGCAGCCCGCCGCAAGGAGCCGCCGGCAAAGCGTCACGCCGTAAATGGCGCCGCTGGCTCCGGTGATGCCGATGATCCAGCGCCCGGGCGGCCGATCGGCCGCGGGGCCTTGGGGTGCTACCAATTTCTCACCACCACCAGGTCAATGAACGTAAACAGGAACACGACGCAGCTCAAGACGCCGTTCATCGTGAAGAAAGCGGCGTTCAGCTTGCTGAGATCGTGAGGTTTCACGAGGCTGTGCTCATAAATGAGAAGCGCGTAGGCGACGATGACGCCCGCCAGGTACCACCAGCTCAGATCAGTCAAGAGAAGAAGCACGGCAAACCCCAGCGCCGTCACCACATGAAACCATCTTGCAATCCGCAGGCCCTTGGCCAGCCCGAAGCGCGCCGGGATGGAATAGAGCCCTTCCCGCCGGTCGACTTCGATGTCCTGACAAGCATAGATCACGTCAAAGCCTGCCGTCCAGAGGGCCACGGAAACATAAAGCACCAGCGCCGGCAGCGTGATCTCCCCGGTTACCGCCACCCAGCCGCCCAGCGGCGCCAGCCCGATGGTCAGGCCGAGAATCACGTGGCAAAGCCAGGTAAAGCGTTTGGTGTAAGAATAGAAAACAAGCATAAAGACCGCAATCGGGAGAAGCTTGACGGACAGCGGATTGAGCTCTGCCGCCGCCCAGAAGAGCAAGATGAAGGAAACGATGACAAACAGCAGCACTTCGCCGGATTTCAACAGTCCGGCGGGCAAGGCGCGCCCTGCTGTGCGGGGATTGCGCGCGTCAATGTTTTTGTCGATGAGCCGGTTGAGACCCATGGCGGCGCTGCGGGCGCCGACCATCGCAAGAAGAATCCAGCCGGCCTCGCTCCAGGCGGGCAGGCGTTGCTGTTCCGTGACGGCCCCCAGGATCGCGCCGACATACGCGAATGGAAGCGCGAAGATCGTATGCTCAAACTTGATCATTTCGAGAAAAATGCGCAGTTTGCGGATCACAGCCGTTCCTGTCCCTTCGTCCCGATATGCAATGCTGCCACTCCCCATGTCAGCGGATACGCCCGCACGTTGCGAAGTCCGGCCGCGCGAAACCGCTCCGCCAGCTCCTGAAGGCCGGGGAAATGCTTCGCCGATTCCGGCAGCCATTTGTATTGCTCGTAACTTTTGGCGATCCACTTGCCGAGGAGCGGCAGCACTTTCTCAAAGTAAAAATAATAAATGCCCTTGAAGGGCTGCCACTCCGGTTTCGACGTTTCCAGGCACACCACCTTGCCGCCCGGTTTGGCCACCCGCCGCATTTCGCGGAGCACCTGATCGATATCCGGAACGTTGCGAAGACCGAAACCGATGGTCACAAAATCAAAGGAGTTGTCCGGAAACGGCAAATTCATCGCATCGCCTTCCACCAGCCTGATCTGGCCGGTCAGCCCGAGCCTGTCCACTTTGGTTTGCCCGATTTTCAGCATGTTGCGGCTGAAATCGAGGCCGACCGTTTCCGCTCCGCCGTTGGCCCGGGCCAGCGCGATGGTCCAGTCCGCCGTGCCGCAGCATACGTCCAGCGCCGTCTGGCCGGGCTTTACGTCCATTTTCCGCATCGCAAACTTGCGCCAGGCTTTATGGCGGCGGAAGCTGATGATGTCGTTCATCAGGTCGTATTTGGGCGCGATGCTTTCAAACACCTCGCGCACATGCGCTTTGGATTCCGCATTCGGCTTCATGCTGTTCACCTTACTTCTTCAACGCGGCCGCCGGCTCCATCCCGCAGCCCTGAAAAAACGGGTCGATCAAACCCTTCAGCTCTTTGACCAACTTGTCCGACGGAAAACGCTCCGCCGTCTCCCACAGCTGAAGCGCCGACTCGCGCAGCATCACGGTCAGCTTCTCCTTCACGCTGTATTGGTCCAGAAAATGCCGCAACAGATGCTGGTCGTCACGGTTTTCGGCCAGCGCGCGCCGGTCGGCTTCGGAACCGGTCTGCAGCACGTGCCAGAATCCCCAGGAGGAACTCAGCTTTTCCGCCTTTTCGGTGTTGTTAAGCTCCTGGAGCAAAACTTCGCATTTGCCGAACAGGCTGACGGCCTCGGGCCAAAGCCGCCGGTACAGCCCCTGCATAAAACCGGTAAAGGAAAGCAAAAGACCGGAAGCGATTTGGGCCTTGTACTGCAGATATTCCTCCGCGCTGAGCTTAAGCTGCTTCATCCCGGAATAAACCTTCATTTTGAGCTGGTTCAGATCGCATATGGCTTCGCTGAGCCTGCGCACGGCCTCGATTTGTCCCGCCTGGGACAAAAGGTCGTAAAAGCGGCTGCTGAAATAGTCGCCCGCAAGCACTTTGAGCTGCTGGGCGCGGATATCCGGCAGCCCCTTTTGGCTGATTTCGCCGTTTTCCACGAGATCGTGAGTATCCAGTCCGACCTGCACGAGCGACGTCACGACCGACAAAAGCTCACGAATGCGCGCGGCCTGCGGCTGATGGCTCAGAACGGCGTGCAGCAAACGAATCCGGCCGGAGGGAAAAGCGGGCAACTCCGTGTGCATGGATATCATATCATGCTGCATCAAACGATGGGCCAATTGCTCCACCCGGTATTTGTTCATCTTCCAGCCTCCGAACTAGCTGCCGCCCCGGCTCGATTCAAGAACGGCTTTTAATTTTATCTATTATAACATAACCGCGGCTTTAGCCGCATAAGCCGGCGGCGTTGTTCAAGATTTTGCTACATGTTGCAGCCAGCGCTCTCCCGCCGGCGTGCCCTTAAGCCCGCATGCTTCCATCAGCCCGCGCCAATCCCCGTTTTCCGCCGCCGCTTTAAAAGCCGCTTTGCGCGATACGTTCCAGTCTTCCCGGCGCGGATCGCCGTAAAAAAGCAGTTCCTTCCTGCCGCCGGCCGGCCGGTACACCCGGATGAGGACCTGGCGGACATTGGCGGTATCCTCAAAGGAAAAGGAAATAAGCGCCACAAGGTCATCGGCCAAGCCGCCGGCCGCGTCTCCGCCGCCCCGCAGCAAGATGTCCGCGCCGAGCATCGAGTGATCCCAGCTGACGCGGGCAAGCCGGTGATGGAAGCTTAATGCGGCGATGGCGTCCACAAGGTTTTCGTCGGACAGGGTCATGGGCCAGGCCTGGACCGACAGCGCCGCAGCCCGCCGCTCCGTCAAGGGCGCATCCGGCATGGTCAGCCTGCCCAGGATAAGAACACAAAGCCCGCCGGCCGCAAGCAGTGCGGCCATCCGCATCAAGGCGCGCATGGGGGATTCTCCTTTTCGCGTCAACAGGCGGTTTTTACCCCCATTGTACAAACAAAAAGGGCAGGCTATGCCTGCTCTTGCCGGCGATTCGCCTCGCTCAGGTGTCGGTATCAATCATGCCGTGTTTGGTCAGTATCGTTGCCTTGCCGCGCACTTTGATGGCCGAAGTGTGCTCCGTAAACTGCGCAATCATCACTTCGCCCTTGTCCAGCTTTTCGGTGTGGTGAAACTTCGTGTCGGCACCCCGGGTGAGTCCCATCACCTGAACACCGTTGTCTTTGGCCTTGATGACCACATATTCGGTATGGATCATGTCCATGGCGGGCTTTCGCTCCTTCCTCAAAAAAAGAAGACAATCGGCAATCGATCGTCTTCGCGGCGTACGTATGTAATGGTCGAGACGACAGGATTTGAACCTGCAACCTCACCCACCCCAAGGGTGCGCGCTACCAGATTGCGCTACGTCTCGTCGGTTCCTGATGGGGGACACCGGTTGAGTATAGCACACAATTGGCCGTCTGCGCAACCCCTTGACGAGCAGATCGGAAAATTTTTCGCATCACTTGATGCCTTCTTTCAAAGATTTGCCCGGTCTGAAAGCGGGAATCTTGCCGGCCGGGATCTCGATTTCTTCGCCTGTCTGCGGATTGCGGCCCTTGCGGGCGGAGCGTTCGCGCACCTCGAAATTGCCGAAACCGACAATCTGCACCTTGTCTCCGTTTTGCAGCGCGTCGGAAATGACGTTGAAGACGGCATCCACCGCCAGCGCGGCGTCCTTCTTGGACAGGTTGGTCGCCTCGGCCACCTTGGCAATCAGTTCGGTCTTGTTCACAGCGTTCACCTCCCGCTTAGGGAATGCGGCATAGTATCTGTTTTTCCGATTCCACAGAAATTATACACGCGGCAGAACGCGAGTTTCAAGAAAAAGCGGCGTTCACGCTTTTTTGCGCCTCGTCTGCACGAACGTCACCGCCAGCGCCAGCACCAGGATGGCGCCTTTGACGATGTCGTAGGCGTAATACTGCACGTTCATCATCGTCAAGCCGTTGACGAGCACGCCCACGAGCACCGCGCCGAAAAACGTCCCGATGATGTTGGGTCGTCCCGCCGCAAACACCGAATAGCCGATGAACACGGCGGCGACGGATTCCATCAGGTACGGCGCGCCGGCGTCGATCTGGCCGGAGCCGACGCGGGCCGCAAACAGGATGCCGCCGGCGGCGGCAAAAACGCCGGATGCGATGTAGGCGGCCACCCGCACCCGTTTGACGCGCAGACCCGAAAGCCGGGCCGCTTCCTCGTTGCCGCCGGTCATGATCATTTGACGCCCCCAGCGGGTGTATTTGAAAAAGACGTGGGCCCCGATGACGGCAATGGCCATCAGGATGACGGGGAACGGCACGCCCAGGAGCTTACCCTGCCCGATCCAGAGAAACGAATCCAGCATGACGCCGGGAGCCGTCGAACCGTCCCGCATGGGCATGTGGTTGTATATCGAATAGCCCCGGGAGTACGTTTTGTGGATGCCCGTAATGATGTACATCACAGCCAGCGTCGCGAGCAGATCGGGAATGCGGATCTTGACGATCAGAAACGCGTTCAGAAGGCCCACCGCCGCGCCCACGAGGAGAGGCACGATCAAAACGACGGCCAGCGGCATTTCATACCAGACCATCAGCGAGGCCGTCACCACCGTGGCCAGCGACATCGTCGCGCCGACGGAAAGGTCAAACCCGTCCACCATCAGGGAGATCGTCACGCCAATGCCGACCAACGTCACGATGGAGATGGCGCGCAAAATGTCCGTCAGGTTGCTGTAGGTAAAAAAGTACTCGTTATAAAGCGAGAAAAACAGCACGACCAGGCCGATGAAGACCAGGGCGCCGTATTGGTAGGTGAAATGAAGCAGACGTTGTTTCACGGCAATTCCTCTCTCCCTGCGCTGGCATAGTAAAGCAAGTCTTCCTGGGTCGCTTCGCCGCGGCCAAAGGACTTCACGATCCGCCCGTCGCACATGACATGGATCGTATCCGCAAGACTCAAGGCTTCGGCAAACTCGCAGGTAAAATACAGCACGGCCTTGCCTTTCCTTGCAAGCTCGCCGATGATCTGGAAAATGTCGCGCTTGGCGCCCACGTCAACGCCTTTGGTCGGCTCGTCAAACAGGAACACCCGGGCGTCCGTCGCCATCCATTTGCCGATGGCCACCTTTTGCTGGTTGCCGCCGCTTAGGTGCCCGGTAAGCTGGTCCGGGCCTGCCGTTTTGATGCCGAGGGCGTGGATGACGGTTTCGGCGTGACGCCTTTCCGCGGCGCCATTCAGAAAACCGAAGCGGCTCAGCGGCTTCAGGATGGCCAGGCTCAGGTTGTGCAGCACCGATTCGTGGACGAGGATCCCTTCTTTTCGCCGCTCTTCCGGCACAAGCACGATGCCGGAGGCGATGGCGTCGGCCGGCGAACGCAAATGGGCGGGTTTGCCGTCCACCGTCACGCTGCCGCGTTCTGCCGGGTCCGCCCCGAACAGCAGGCGGGACAGCTCGGTTTTGCCCGCTCCGACCAGCCCGACGACGGCCGCCACTTCACCGGCCCGCACGACCAGGTCGACGCCGCGCACGCGGCTGCCTGCCGCCAAATCCCGAACGCTCAGCACGACTTCGCCGATCTCGGCCTCAAGCTTCGGATACTCTTCCTCCATGCTGCGGCCGAGCATGGCGCGGACCACATCCTTGCTGTCGGTTTCTTCCCGGCGTTTCGTCCACACCCGCTCACCGTCGCGCATCACGGTGATGGTGTCGCTGATTTCAAACACTTCGGGCAGCCGGTGGGAAATGAACACGATGCCGATCCCCGCCGCTTTGAGCCCCCGCATGATCGCAAACAGCTTGTTTGCTTCCTCGATGCTGAGCGGTGCCGTCGGTTCGTCCAGGATCACAAATTGCGCGTTTTGCGCAAGAAGGCGCGCGATCAGCACCAGCTGCTTTTCGGACAGGGACAGCTCACGCACCTTCTTGTGGGTGGAAAGATGGAGGCCGATGCGCTTTAAGAACCCTTCCGCTTCCTCATGGATCTTACGCCAGCGAATCCATGCGGGGCCGGAAGAAGACGCCAGCTTGTCCAGCAGGATGTTTTCGCCTACGGTCAAATGGGGCACCAGCGAGGTGTCGACCTCCTGGTACACGCAATGAATGCCGGCCTTTTTGGCGTCGGCGGGCGAGCGCAAGACAACGGGCCGGCCGTCGATGGCCAGCGTGCCGCCGTCGGCCGTGTAGGCGCCCGACAATATTTTCATCAGCGTGCTTTTGCCTGCGCCGTTGGCGCCGAGGAGCGCGTGGATTTCACCCCGCTTCAGGCTGAAATCGACGCCCTTTAGCGCCGGGACGCCGCCGAACGACTTTTTGATCCCCCGCATCATAAGCCCGCTTTCGTCCGCCGCCGTTTCGGCTGCTTGACCCATCGGCCCATCTCCTTTCGTTCCGGCAACTGCAAAGGGCGCGGCGGTTGTTCGCGCCGCGCCTTCGTTTCAGGCGGCTGTTACTTTCCCACTGCTTCTTCCAAAGCTTTCAGATAGTCCGTGTAACCGAGTTCCGTTTCGCCCCAGCCTTCGACATATTGGGCCAGGTCGGCCGTCGTGACAAGCTTGTCCTTCGGCAGCATGTCGCGGTGCACGAAGATCGGCTCCAGTTCCACCACGGCGTCGGTTTGGTCGCCATGCAGCTTCTGGTACAGGTAGCGGACCTGAACCTTGCCGATGGAGACCGGGTCCACCGCCGCCGAAGCCACCCACGGGCTGTTCGGATCCTGGATCAGACGCAGGTCCTCGTCGCTGAGGTCGATGCCGAACACTTTGATTTCATTGCGTCCGGCCTGCATGATGGCGTTGGTGGCGCCTTTCGCAAATTCGTCCCAGGATGCCCAGACCGCCGCAATGTCGCCTTTGTTCGGATATTGCTTCAGCACGGCTTCCAGGCGGGTCTGCGTGTCCAGCTGCGGGTTGCTGGCGTCGCCAAAAGCCGCGATTTCCTTGATGTCCGGATACTTGTCCAGGAATTTTTGATAGCTGATCTGACGGGCTTCCATTGGCGCAAATCCGGCAACCCACACTTTGACGATGTTGCCTTTGCCGCCGATTTCCTTGGCCAGCTGCTCGAGGGTCAGTTCGGCCAGCTTCTGGTCGTTTTGCGCCAGGTTTGTGACGCCTTGCACGTTGTGCAGATTGGAGTCGAACGCCACCACCGGGATGCCTGCGGCCAGCGCCTTGTTCACGCCCGGCGTCAGCGCGCCCGGATCGCCGTGGTCGATCAGGATGCCGTCAAACTTCTGGTTGACGGCCGCATCGAGGTTGGCGGCCATTTTGCTCAGGTCGTTCTCGGAGGTCATGACGGTCACCTGGCCGCCGAATTTTTTCACCTGCTCGGTCACGCCTTCCACATACTGGGCGCCGAACGTGCCGGTGTTCAGCCGCATGATCAGCGCGATGCGTTTGCCTTTCAAAGCCTCAACATCCGGAGGCAGCTGTGCCTCGGACGCCGCCGCGCTCTCGCCCGGTTGGGCGGACGGTGCCGGGCTGGAGCTTGTGCCCGTGCTTTCGTTTTTGCTGCCGCATGCCGTCAGCACCATCACCAGCGCGAGAACGAGTGAGAGCCAGGCGGCTGCGCGACTTTTGTTTTTCTTTTTCATTTTCGTCAGTTCCTCCCCTGCCAGTTGTCCGTATGCGGATGATTTCCGCTTAATACATTAGCATGGCAATTCCAAGTATGTCAATCGGTTTTTATATTTTTGTGTCAACAAAAAAGCCGCCCGGCGGTGGTTGGTTCACCGCCCATGGCAGCTTGGGGTGCTGTCAACGCCTCATCATATTCTACAAGATAATCGCGATCAGGCCGCCGGAGCCTTCGTTGATGATGCGGCCAAGCGTTTCCTGCAGCTTGTAGCGGGCATTGTCCGGCATCATGGCCAGTTTCCCCTGGATGCCTTCGCGCACGATGGAGTGCAGCGACCGGCCAAAAATGTCCGACTCCCAGATTTTGATCGGGTCTTTCTCGAAGTCCTGCATCAGATAGCGCACCAGTTCCTCGCTCTGTTTTTCGGTGCCGATGATCGGCGCAAACTCGGATTCGACGTCCACCCGGATCATGTGGATCGACGGCGCGGTGGCTTTCAGGCGCACGCCGAAGCGCGAACCTTGCCGGATCAGCTCCGGCTCGTCGAGAACCATTTCCTGCAACGTCGGCGCCGCGATGCCGTATCCGGTGGTTTTGACCATCTCCAGCGCCTCGGCGAAGCGGTCGTATTCGCGCTTGGCATGAGCAAATTCCTGCATCAATTGCAGCAGGTGGTCCTTGCCGCGGATTTCCGTGCCGACCACTTCCGTCAGGATGCGGTCATACAGTTCGTCCGGCGCAAAGAGGTCGATTTCCGCCACGCCCTGGCCCATGTTCATGCCGCTCAAGGCAGCCCGGGACACAAAATCATATTCCATAAACTGCGCCACGACCCGATCCACATCCCGCAGACGGCGGATATCCTTCACCGTCTCCCGCACCGAGGTTTCAAAGCTGGACCGCAGCCAGTGCCCTTCCGGCAGCACCATGACCCAGCTCGGCAGGTTGACGTTCACCTCGTGCACCGGGAACTCATAGAGCACTTCCCGCAGCACGCCCATGACTTCTTCTTCGTTCATGGTGGCCACGGAAAGCGCCATGACGGGAATGTCGTATTTGGCCGCCAGTTCGTTGCGCAGAGCTTGCGTTTCCTCGCTCTTGGGCCGGGCGGAGTTGATGATGAGCACAAAAGGCTTGCCAACTTCCTTAAGCTCGTTAACGACCCTTTCCTCCGCTTCGACGTAGGCGCTGCGCGGAATTTCCGTGATGGTGCCGTCGGTGGTCACCACCACGCCCAGGGTCGAATGCTCCTGGATGACTTTCCGCGTCCCGATCTCGGCGGCTTCCTGGAATGGAATCGGTTCTTCAAACCAAGGGGTCGTCACCATGCGCGGACCGGATTCGTCTTCGAACCCTTTGGCGCCCTCCACCGTGTAGCCTACGCAGTCCACGAGCCGCACATTTACTTCCAGTCCCTCGGCAACCCGGATCTGCACGGCATGATTCGGTACGAATTTGGGCTCCGTGGTCATGATCGTGCGGCCTGCCGCGCTTTGCGGCAGCTCGTCAATGGCCCGGAGCCGGTCGGCTTCGTGCGCTATGTTGGGCAGCACGACGGTTTCCATGAAGCGTTTGATGAAGGTCGACTTGCCCGTCCGCACGGCGCCGACGACCCCGAGGTAGATATCGCCGCCTGTCCGCTCGGCAATATCTTTGAAAATGTCCACTTTTTCCACTGAGATTTCCCTCCCATCGTAATCGATCACACGCGTGCCGCCAGCGCGACGGAACTCGTACACGAATTTGGACTGGTAACATTGTATGATGGCCTGTTTCGTTTCAGACCGCCCGATCCGCAAAATGTTTCCAAGCCTTTTTCCCGCCCGGTCGGTCATGCGTCTGTTTCCTCCATCAGCATATGAGGGGGTACAAGTGCGTATGTCTGCCTTTTTGCGGACTTCTCCCCCATTTGTCCGGAGAAAAACGCACCAAACAAAAAAAGAACAGGCCGCTCAGCAAACGCCTTGCGGCACTGTTCCTGCGATTATTGGGGGACAGCCTGAACCTCGCCTTCCACGAGACGATAAACGGGTGATTTGACGGGCACGAAAGGCGTGCGTTCGACGAAGATGCGGCGCAAATCCTCATCCGGCGAAGGCGTCAGGTTATGCTCGCGGAATTGCTGCGCCAGGTCGATGCCGTAGTCGGCGTACACCATCCCTTCCGCACCCGCCATCAGCTCCAGCGGCCTGGGCGCAAACATGCTGCGGAGGTCCGGCCGCTTGATGCCAAGCAGCCCGAAATCGAGATAGAAAAAACCCGGATAGGCCTCGCTTTCCGCCGGCAATTTGCCGCCGTTTTCCCGCATGTAAGTCTCGACGCTCCGCTGCACGTCCGTTATGGCTTGGTACACCGGCGCGTCGAGCAGCCTGACCTTCGGATCGGTTTCTTCATCCACGATCAGAAAAATGTACCGGCCGCCGCTTTCAAACGCCGCCTTGGGGATTGACTCGATGTAGCCCATCCGCCTCATTTTGGCAAAGTCGATCCGATATTTCTCATAAATCGGCACCGACGCGTCCGCGTTCTGGATCGGGAGCAGCCCCGTGTCCTCCTGATAGCGGCGCACCGCATCCTCCACGGACCGGACGGCGGCGCTGACACTCGCCGTTTGGCCGGGGGTGTAGTCTCTCGGATACAAGCACCCGGATGTCAAAAACAGCAAAGCCGCGCACAGCATCAAACCCAAATCGCGGCGAAACTTCCGGTTCTTTGCCGTCCGCAAGCCTCATACCTCCCCTTCCGCCGGTTCCCGGACGTACTGCCGTACCTTGAGGACCGTCTCCGGCGACAGCGGATTTTCCTGAAGCAGCCGCTCCAGCGCCGGCAGGTGGCGGGCCGGATCGCTGCGGATCATGGCGCCGACAAGCCGGCACCGGTCTGGCCGGTCCCGCAGCACGTTGAAAATCAGCTCATGCCCCAGCGGCACCAGCCGCACTTGCGCGTCCCGAACTTGGAAGCTTTCTCCCAGCGGATGGAGCAAGCGGCGCACCTCGGTGCGGTATGCGGAATCTCCGCTGCGGACGCGAAAATCGCCCACCAGTTCCGCCACCGTCTCCCCCATCGCATAATGGGACAAAATCGAGCGGTACCGCCCCGTTTCGTCCCGCGCCGGCCCATCCAGCGCCAGATCGGCCAGGCGGGCATGGATCAAGGGAACGTCTTCTTCATCGGCATAGATGTCAAGATCCCGGGGCGGCTTGTCCAGGTTTGCGCCTCGCATCGCCAGCCCGGCGCTGCCGCCGATCACCCACAGCGCGCCGCAGGATGCAAGCCGCCGCGCCAATTCCGCCACTGCCGCCGCGGGGTATCTCCATTCCGTTATGGGAGCCACCTCCCAGTGGCATTCAATCACCTAAATAATGGAAATAAAACCGTAAAGCATGCCCGCCAGGAGCAAAATGAACGCAACAAACGACAAAATCATGCGGATGATGCCTTTCGTCTTCGTCCTGGCAAACGTGATGAGCGCCGCAGCCAGCACCATCAGCCCGATGCCGATAAACGACACCCACATTTTGGTCATGGAGTCCACGCTTCCAGCGCCTCCTTACGCACTCTATCAAAACGAAAATATTATACCACCCGGCAAGCTCGCGAGGCAAAAACTCGACACGGCTATAGACAAGACTGTCCGCCAAAGGCGAAAAAATACGAAAGGGGCTGTCCCCGGTCATTGGCATGACTTGGGGGACAACCCCGCGGGCGGCGGGCATTTTTCGCGGCCGCGCACATCTGCGCGCGCCTATCCGACGGTCCGGCAACGCCCGTGTGCCGGCGGTCTCGAAAAAAGCGGGATCTTGCCGGGCGCTTCCGCCTTATTTGTTCAGCATCATTTTCATGAGGCTTTCCAAATTGCTCAGGTTTAACCCGCTTTGCTTGACGGCCCTGATAATTTCCTTGACGGTGCTTTCCGCAACGGGAACGCCCGCCAGCTGCGACACCTGCTTGATCAGCGCGCGCAGCTTTTCCTCATCCTGAATCGTCTGCGGCGTGACCGTTCCCGCAATTTTCTTGATCGCACTTTCGGTGATGTTTTTGCCGGTCTTCTTTTTCACGGCGCCGAGTATGTCTTTGGACAGCTTCGGGTCCATATTCACCCTCCTTTTGCCCCCGGGCAATTCAGAAGCAGATTATGCGCCTGCGGGACAAAAGGTGCGGGCGTTATGACGGCATTGTTTCAATCCTGACGTGAATTTGCACCGCATTGGGCCCCATGTTTGCCGAACGGCCCGAATGTAGTGCATTTTTGCCTCATATGGAACCCAAATTTCCCTGATCGCCCATATATAGGGCATTTTTGCCTTAGATTAGACCACGTTTCATCAAAACGGGTCAAACGAAAGGCATTTTTGCTTTACAATGCCTCTGAAGTCTTTTGACCGGCCACAATATAAGGCATTTT
>NICF_comb_assmDRAFT_10000904_pt1 | contig 24221 bp, 20 predicted proteins | sample NewIslPassag4_SG_FD_11279 | JGI IMG/M metagenome (IMG submission 11279) | reverse complement strand
TTTTTTCGCTCCTTTGCACTCCCCCCATATGACCACGCTCGTCCCCCTCGGAACACCGCACTCCGTGGCTTTCGCCGCGTTCCCGCCGCCTAACGTCGTTGGTTGCGCTCCTTGCAGCCGCCGCCCTGGCGCCCCCTCCCGCCGCCTGCGGGCGCGCCCTTCCCACCGGCGCCTGCCGGTTTTCCACCCGGCGATCACCCTGCTGGTATGAAAAGCTAGCGCCCGAGGCACGCTGGTATCCGGGTGATCGATATGGAGCACAGACAGAACCCACCATCCCAGCCCGTCGCCGAGGCCCAAGGCTTCAACGAGGCCGGCGCCGCCTCCCACGAGGAACACGAGGCTCCCCGGGTCACGGGCGAGCTCGAAGCGCCGCGCGGGACGATGGCCCTGGTCATCGTCTACCTCTCCGTCATCGCCGTCCTCTGGGCTTACATGTACGTCATCCTTTTGCGCTCCGAGGGAGTCGTGGGCGCGATGCGCGGGGGGATGTGAGCCATGGCTTCGGATATCGACCGCTACGAGTTGATCTGGATCTACCTCTGCGTCGCCGTGCTGCTCGGCCTCTTTGGGATCCTGCTCTATAGCGCCTTCGGCCTTGGGATCCACGTCGAGACCGACGTCGGGCAGATCCACCCGACTCAGGTGGCGACGACCGCGCCCTTTGACCAGCCCGGTTTGAGGCAAGTGGGGCCCGACCGGTATGAGGCGGTCATCGTCGCCCGCGCCTGGGTGTTTGATCCGGCCGAAATCCGCGTACCCGCCGGTTCAACGGTCACGTTTAAGCTGACAAGTCTCGATGTCATCCACGGGTTTAAGGTGCCACGCACCGGGATCAACCGGATGATCATCCCCGGCCAGATCGCCGAAGTGACGCACCGTTTTGACGAACCGGGCACGTACCCGTACATCTGCCACGAGTACTGCGGCTCGGGGCATCACATCATGAACGGGGGCATCGTCGTTGAACCTCGCTGAAACGTACCGCCGAGACGCCTGGCATATGCGCTGGTTGATCTATTTGAGCTTCCTGATGCTCGCCGTCGGCGGCATCTACGGGGTCCTTCAAGGCCTGGACAAGATGGGCGTCGACCTCTACCGGTATCTTCCCGATCCCCTCTACCGCTACTACCTCGGACTTACGGTGCACGGGGTCACCTTGGGATGGCTTTTCACCACGTATTTCATCATCGCCTTTCTCAACTTAGCCGTCATCCACGGGCTGCGGCGACCCCTTCGAAGCCCGGCCCTGGCCACGGCCACGTTCATCCTAGCCGTCGCCGGCGGCTTCACCGCTCTGGTCCCCACCTTCACCAACGAATCCTCCGTTTTGTGGACCTTTTACGCGCCGCTCCAGGCCCACCCGGCATTTTACGTCGGGCTCACCTTCGTCGTCGTCGCTACTTGGACGGCGGGAATCAACGCGTACCTCACCTGGCGCGGCTGGAAGAGGGAGCATTCCGGGGAGCGGACCCCTCTGATGAGCTTCGGCGCCCTAACCACCTGGGCCATGTGGGCGATCTCCTCTCTGGGCGTCGCCGCCTCGATGCTCTTTCAGCTGATCCCCTGGTCGGCCGGCCTCATCGAACGGGTCAATCCTCTGCTCACTCGGTCGCTCTTCTGGTTTACCGGACATCCGGTCGTCTACTTTTGGCTTTTGCCCGCCTACATCTCGTGGTACACCATGCTCCCCGCCCAGGTGGGCGGCCGGCTCTTCAGCGAGTCCCTAGCCCGGCTGGTCTTTCTCTCCTTCATCCCGCTCTCCGTGCCGACCGGGTTTCACCACATGTTCCCTGACCCGGGGGTCTCGCAATCGGTCAAGCTCCTTCATGCGATCTTGACCTTCGCCGTGGTCTTTCCCAGCCTCGTCACGGCGTTTACCGTCGTCGCCTCGGTCGAGGTGGGGGCCCGGCGAAACGGAGGCCGCGGCCTGTTTGGATGGCTCCTTGCGCTTCCCTGGCTCACCAACCCGGCGGTCGCCGGGCAGCTTCTCGGCATGGTCCTCTTCGCCACGGGAGGTATCACCGGGATCATCAACGCCTCGTACGGCATGAATCTGGTGGTCCACAACACGCTTTGGATCCCGGGGCACCTGCACACGCAGGTCGCGGGAGCCGTCGCCTTGACGTGGATGGCCACGAGCTTTTGGCTCGTCCCATTGCTTTCCGGCCGGGCACTCTGGCGGCCGAAACTTGCGATCTGGCAGGTGTGGCTGTGGTTTTTCGGCATGGCGATCATGGCCCGTGGGATGCACTGGATGGGAATCGCCGGCGTCCCCCGGCGAGTGCACCTCACCTACGCGCCTTACGCCGTCTTTGAGGAGTGGCGAATGGCGGGATGGCTGGTCGGCGGCGGAAGCCTGCTCATGTTGATCTCGGGTGCACTGTTCCTGTTGATCATGGTGATGACGGCTCGCTTCTCCAAGGCTCCGGCCGAGGTGGAGGTACCCGAGGCAAAGCCTCTCCATCCCGTCGATCGGATGCCGCTGGTCCTCGACCGGGTGACGCCTTGGGTCGTGGTCACGCTGGTGCTGGTCGCCATCGCTTGGGTACCTTCCCTCTACCAGATCGCCACGGCACACCCTTACGTCAACGGCTGGCGGCTTTGGTAGCCGGCCCCCCCAATTGCCCGATCCCCTCTCGCTCGCGTTCCGCTCGTCTGCTACAATGCAGGGGAACACACTCTGACGTGCAGCGAGGGCAGACGACCGTGAAGTTGAAATCGCCGGGAAAGCAGCGATGCAGCGATCTTCTCACCGAGTTTCGAAAGAAAGGCCATGTGCAGCGCGGCGAGCGCCTCTACTTTACCGGAGTGGGCGAAAGAGACGTCTACAACATCACCGCTCCCTTCATCGACAGGGGCGAGCCGGTCATCGCCGGCCGCGTCGAGCCGCGGGATTCGGAGCACTCGCAGGTGATCTTCTTCCACGAGAGAGAAGGCTTGTGGTCTCCCAGAAAAGGCGATCCCGTCCTCACTCTGCAGGATCCCTTCGTCTCTAGGATCCACGGCCAGCTGATCGTGGGCGGCGTCGAGATCTTTCCCCATCCCACCATACCGGGACGGCTCGGCTGGAGGACCCGGTTCTACCGGGGAAGCGAAGTGAAAGACCTTGAGCCCTTCGCCGTAGGTCCCGACGGCATGAAGGATATCCGGCTGGTGGAGCTGGCCGACGGCCGCATCGGCGTCTTCACGCGCCCCCAAGGGGAAATCGGCGGGCGCGGCACCATCGGCTACGTGGAGATCCGTTCCCTCGAAGAGCTGACCATCGATGCCATCGAGAGCGCGACACTCCTGACGGAGCAGTTTTACCCGGACGAGTGGGGCGGCGCCAACGAGGCGCACCTGCTCTCCAACGGGCTCGTCGGCGTCCTGGGCCACATCGCCTGCTTCGACGAGCAGCACAACAAGCACTACTATCCCATGGTCTTCGCCTTTGACCCGTCGACGCGCACCGCGTCGGGCATGGAGGTCATCGCTGTCCGGGATGACTTCCCACCCGGCCCGGCCAAGCAACCGTCTCTAGTCGACGTCCTATTCAGCGGCGGTCTCGTAAGAAAAGGCGGCGGCCTCGCTGAACTGTACGTCGGAGTGAGCGACGCCGAAGCACACCGGATCGTGGTGGCAGACCCCTTTGACAAGTACGAGGCGCTCTGACGCGGCCAAGCTTTCTGCCGCCCGGAAAGCGTCTCTCGTCCCCATGAGATCGGCAAGGAGGATGGCGCATGGCGTTTTGGGACAGCGAGACCGTCTTGGCGGAGATCGACAAAGGAGAGGAGAAGATCTTCGTCAAGAAGGTCACCAAGGGAAACCGCAGCTACATCGACGTGCGCACCTTTTGGTTGGACGAAGACGACGAGTGGAAACCGAGCAAGAAAGGGATCGCCATCCCACTGGAACTGGCGGGCGAGGTCGTCGAGGCGATCCAGAAGGGCCTCGAGGACGATTGAGCCACGAAGGGCCGAACTGGCTTTCCCGCTACCCTCGTTTGAGCTCACGCACTTTGACCCGACAAAGCGCCCCCCGGATGATCCGGGGGGCGCCGTCGCTCACGCCCGCGGGCTGATGGTCAAGCTGATTGGCTGACTTTGGCCCAGCTGTCCTTGAGCGAGACCGTGCGGTTAAAGACCAGCCTTTCCGGCGTCGAGTCCCGGTCGACGCAGAAGTAGCCGTGCCTTAGGAACTGGAACCGGTCGCCCACCTTGGCCTCGCGCACGCTGGGCTCGATGAGGCATCCGGTGAGGATCTTGAGCGAGTCGGGGTTGAGGTTGGCAATGTAGTCCCCGCCCTCCTCGGGATCCTCGGTCTTGAAGAGATGGTCATACAAGCGCACCTCCGCCTCCACCGCGTGGGCCGCCGAGACCCAGTGGAGCGTCCCGCGCACCTTGCGACCGTCCGGGGTGGTGCCGCCGCGGGACTCGGGATCATAGGTGCAGCGGAGTTCCACGATCTCGCCAGTCTGAGGATCCTTGACCACCTCTTGGCAGGCGATGTAGTAGGCGCCCTTGAGTCGGACCTCCCTGCCCGGAGCCAGCCGGAAGAAGCCTTTGGGCGGATCCTCCATGAAATCGTCGCGCTCGATGTAGATCACCCGGGAGAACGGCACCGTGCGGTGGCCGGCCGACGGGTCCTCCGGGTTGTTTTCCACCGGGAACTCCTCGACCAGGCCCTCCGGGTAGTTAGTGATCACGACGCGCAGGGGCTTGAGCACCGCCATGATCCGCCGCGCCGTGGCGTTGAGGTCCTCCCGAACGCAGTGCTCAAGGAGGGCAATGTCGATCTTGCTGTTCACTTTGGAGATCCCCGCCCGGGCGATGAACGTTCGAATCGCTTTGGGCGTATAACCTCGCCGGCGCAGCGCGGCCAAGGTGGGCATGCGCGGGTCGTCCCAGCCCGTGACGTATCCCTCCTCTACCAGCCGCCTGAGGTGCCGCTTGCTGGTGAGGATGTGGGTGAGCTCAAGGCGCGCGAACTCGATCTGCTTCGGCGGCTGTTCGATCTCAAGCTCCCTCAAGAACCAGTCGTAAAGGGGCCGGTGATCCTCAAACTCCAGGCTGCACAAGGAGTGCGTGATCCCCTCGATCGCGTCGGAAAGCGGGTGTGCAAAGTCGTACATGGGGTAGATGCACCACGTGTCTCCGGTGCGATGGTGCTTGGTCCTTTGGATCCGGTAGATCACCGGGTCGCGCATGTTGATGTTGGGAGAGGCCATGTCGATCTTGGCCCGCAGGACTCTCGAGCCGTCGGGGAACTCGCCCGCCCGCATCCGCCGGAACAGGTCGAGATTCTCCTCCACGGACCGGTTGCGGTAGGGGCTCTCCCGCCCGGGCTCAGTGAGGGTGCCCCGGTACTCGCGGATCTCCTCGGGACTCAGGTCGCAGACGTACGCCTTTCCTTTTTTGATCAGCTTGACCGCACATTCATAAAGAAATTCGAAGTAGTCGGAGGCGTAATAGCAGCGGTCGCCCCAATCAAACCCCAGCCAACGGACGTCCTCTTTGATCGATTCGACGTACTCCGTGTCCTCTTTGGACGGGTTGGTATCGTCGAAGCGCAGGTTGCAAAGGCCGCCGTTGAGCGCCGCGAGCCCAAAGTCGATGCAAATGGCCTTGGCGTGGCCGATGTGGAGATACCCGTTGGGCTCCGGCGGAAACCGGGTATGGACCCTGCCGCCGTAGAGGTTGCTTTCGCGGTCGGCGTCGATGATTTCCTGGATGAAACTCTGGCGCAAGGGTTCGAGTTCGGTCACGACTACCAGCTCCTCGATATACGGTAGCTTGTCCAAGGCGTGCGGCGGTAAACGCCCGCTCCAGATGATTCGTGGGAAGTTTCCCTATCCTGCAGGGATCTCCTACTTCCCGGTGCGCACGCGTTGATAAACCCGCGCCGCCACACGGTCGGAAAGCGGCGGAAAAGCCCGATTGAAAGCGATCACTCCCCGATACCACACGGGGACCACCACTTCCCTTTTGGGACGGCGGATCAGCCGTTCGATCACTCGGGCGACCCGCTCGGGGCCGGGCATGCGCATGCGGACATCGCGGGTCATGGGGGTGCGGATGAGCCCCGGCGAGACGACCGAGACGGCGACTCCGTGGGGAGCTACTTGCCGCCTGAGCGCTTCACTGAATCCCCTGAGCCCAAACTTGGCCGCCGAATAGACCGGGGTGGTGCCGACATGGCCCGCGACCGACGCGACATTGATGATATGACCCCGGCCGCGGGCGATCATATGGGGGATCACCGCCCGGCATGCGAGGACAGGCGCTATCAAATCGACGGCGATCACCCGCTGGACCTCTTCGGGTGTGAGCTCCCAGATTCCGGGACGGCCCTGCCCGACCCCAGCGTTGTTGATCCACACGTCCACCGCCCCCAAAATCTCTATCGCCCGGGCCGCCACCGTCTCTACTTCATGTAAATCGGCGAGATCCGCCGCGATCACTTCAACCTGCCCGCCGATGCCCGAGGACCTTAACTTTCCCGCCAGCGCCTCCAGCCGCTCTTTGCGCCGTGCGACCAAGACGAGCGCGTGGCCCTTCTCCGCAAGCAGGCTTGCGGTCGCTTCGCCGATGCCGCTCGACGCTCCGGTGATCACCACAGCGGCCATCCCAAATGCCTCCTTTTCCTTTACGCCCCGGCCGGATCAGGTACGCGCAGGTCTTCTCTTCCGGGGCACGAACATTTGAAAAGCACGATTTTACCATCTTGGAGGAGATCGGCTTGCCCCTTCTGTTTCAAGACAACGCCGTCGTTCTCTTTCAGGGCGACAGCATCACCGACTGCGGACGTAACAAAAACGACGGAAAAAGCCTGGGCTTCGGCTACGCCATGATGGCCGCCTCGTGGTTCTCGGCCCTCTACCCCGAAAAGCGTGTCACCTTTCTCAACCGGGGGATCTCGGGCAACAGGACGAAAGACCTCCTTGCGCGCTTTGACGAGGACTTCCTCGCCCTTAAGCCCGACTGGATCTCGATCCTCATCGGCATCAACGACGTGTGGCGCCGCTACGACAGCAACGATCCCACGCCTCTTGAAGTCTTCGAAAACAACTACCGCCGGCTGCTGACGTTGATCAAGGAGCAGATCGGGGCCGGGCTCATCATCTGCGAGCCTTTTGTCCTGCCCGTCCCGCAAGACCGGGAGACTTGGCGGGAAGACCTCGATCCCAAGATTCAAGTGGTCCGCAGCCTCGCCCGGGAGTTCGGCGCCTATTACGTGCCTTTTGACGGCCTCTTCGCGCAAGCTGCGGCGCGCACCTCCCCCTCGTTTTGGGCGCCGGACGGAGTGCACCCAAGCCCCGCGGGCCACGCCCTCATGGCGCAGGCCTGGCTCAGGACGGTGGGCGTACCCCTCTGAGACCGCTTTCCGGCTCACCCGGGGTCGCGACGGNGAAGTCGTCTCGGCCGCAAGCGTCTCGAGAAAGCAGCAGTGGCCCAAGACCCACCCGCAAACTCGTAGGGGGCCTACGAGAGCACGTCCTGCGTCTCGACGTCGAGGTGATTCGCCGGCTGATCGGGGACAAGTAGGTTGTGATCGGCAAGGATGAGGCGGGCCAAGAGACCCTTGGCCCGCTCTTCCGAGGTCCGGTCGGAGATCCTCTTCTAGGATGCTCCCCTTGCTTAGCTCGGCCGCAAGCGCCCGGGGACCGCCCGCGCCGGCGTTTCGTCCTTGCCGGTCTTAGGGACCGCCGTGAGGAGGTTTTCCTCAGGCGCAAGTCTTTGCCTCTCCTGGTCGAATTATCCGACACTCGGTGCAATCACGAGCTCCCACTTAAGGGGCGGTCTCTCGCCTATGAGGTTTTGAGGAGCTCCTGTTGCCGCTTCCATTGGGACCGGTGATCCCAGCCCGCTCTCCGGAGGAGAGCCTAAAGTCAATCCCCGCCGCGAGCGGGGCCTTGGAATCCCATCCCACCGAAAGGCTCCAAACCCAGACGAGCAGTCCCGAGCAGCACCGCTCGCGCCCCCGGACACTCCGCCGAAATCCGGTCGCGTTCAAAAGGCATTTCAGCTTGAAACTGAGTGTCGTTTCCTTAAGACACCGGGAGGCGGCTCCGATCGAGGCGCACCGCGCTCGGATCGAGACGGACCGCCTTGAGTTCACGACGGACCGCGTCCGGGTCGGCCGCCGCGAGCTTTCCCTTGGCAAGACGCGCATTCTCAACAGCGCGGCATAAGGTGAAAAGGGCGTCGGTCCCCAGAGAGTGGGAGGGTTCACAGCGTTTGGAGGCGCTCTACAAGACCGCAAGTAAGGTATACTTGTGAATGGCGAGAGGAAACGGGTCCTAAACCGCTAATCTATTTGCGGGATAGAGTTGTCATGTATCACATGATGTTGCTTCGAGACGCTTCGCTACTTTCTTCGCTGGCGTCACGGAGAGTCCGATGAGCGTGGCGGAGAGAATTTTGGAGGGGATCGTATGGACTTTACCTGGAAGATCGGGGGCGCCCAAGGCGAAGGGATCGACTCCGCGGGCGAGATCTTCGCCTTGACCCTACATCGTATGGGATACTACATCTATGCATACCGTCACTTCATGTCGCTCATCAAAGGCGGCCATACCAACTACAAAGTGCGCGTCTCGTCCAAGCAGCACCGCCACCGCGGCGACATGCTCGACCTGCTTGTCGCCTTTGACCAGCGCTCCATCGACGAGAATCTCCATGAACTCAAGAGCGGGGGCGCTGTCCTCTACAACGCCGGCGCGTTTGAGCCCAAGTTTCCTGGCGATGTAGATATCGTGCCTATCGGCGTGCCGATGCAGCAGATCGCGAAGGATCACGGCAGCATCGTCATGACCAACATGGCGGCCATGGGTGCGTCGGCTGCGCTCGTTGGACTCGATCCCAGCGCCTTTGACGACTTTATCGCCGAACGGTACGGCAAGCACGGCGCCGACGTCGTCGAGTCCAACCGCAAGGTGGTGCGGGCCGGCTACCAGGCGGCCAGCGAAGTGACCTCGTGGAGGGCGAAGCTGCCCGAGCTTTCACCTGAATCCCGCGGCAAAAAGCGCGTCTTTATGCACGGCAACGACGCCATCGCGCTCGGCGCGGTGGTGGCCGGATGCCGCGTGGTGGCAGCCTATCCCATCACCCCGGCGACTGACATCCTCTATAGCCTCTTGAAGCTGCTGCCGCAGTACGGCGGCGTGGTGCTGCAGGCCGAGGACGAGATGGCCGCTTGCCAGATGGCCGTCGGCTGCAACTACGCCGGTGTACGGGCGATGACGAGCACCTCGGGACCGGGGTTCTCGCTCATGACCGAGACCCTCGGCCTCTCCGGCGTCTCGGAGACCCCGCTGGTCATCGTTGACGTGCAGCGGGCCGGCCCGAGCACCGGTATGCCGACCAAGACGGAGCAGGGCGACGCCTTCCAGGCGATCTTTAGCTCCCACGGCGAGATCCAGAGGATCGTCCTCTCCCCGGCGACGGTCGAGGATTGCTTCTACGACATCCAGCGGGCCTTCAACCTCGCCGACAAGTACCAGTGCCCGGTCATCGTCCTCACCGACCTGGCGTTGGGACTTTCCAAGCAGACGGTGGAGATCGACGATATCGATTTTGAAAGGATCAAGATCGACCGCGGAGAGCTCCTCACCGAAGAACAGGTGAAGGAGATCGCAAAGAACGGCGGTTACAAGCGCTACGCCCTCACCGAGTCGGGCATCTCGCCCCGGGCGCTGCCGGGTCAGGAGGGCGGCGTGCACATCGCCATCAGCTACGAGCACACCGAAGAGGGTTACGAAGACGAGACGCCGCTGCATCGCGTCGCGCAGACCCAGAAGCGGATTCGCAAGATGTCGACGTTTGACCCGGCGGAGTTTGGGGTCCGCAGAAGCGGCGACGCCGCTCCCGATCTCCTCCTGGTCGGCTGGGGCTCGACCATCGGCCAGCTCGACGAGGCGCGCGAGGCGCTCAAGGCAGAAGGGTACACCGTCGGCCACCTGCACCTCTCTGTGCTCTATCCCTTCCCGTCTCAAGCGGTGAAGGAGGCTATCGAGTCGGCCCGGACGGTTCTCGTCGTGGACAACAACGCCTTCGGCCAGCTGCGGCAGTTGATCCAGCTCAATGTGGGCCACTACGAGCACGTGCACGACTGCCGCAAGTTCAGCGGCGAGCCGTACAAGGTGTTTGAGATCGTCACCCGGGCCAGAGAAGTGCTGGCCGCGAGCAAGAGCGTCAAGGAGGTCGGTTGATTTGGCATCCGCGGTTTCCGTCAAGGAATACAGAGGTTACGCCCAGCAGCCCACCTGGTGCCCGGGGTGCGGCGACTTCGCCGTCGTGGCCGCCATGCAGCGGGCTCTGGTCAATCTAGGCCTCAAGCCTCATCAAGTGGTGGCCGTCACCGGCATCGGCTGCTCGGGGAAGTTTAACTACTACCTGGGCGCCAACGCCTTCAACTCCATGCACGGGCGCTCTCTTCCCGTCGCACAGGCCATCAAGATCGCAAACCGCGATCTGGTGGTCATCGCCGCCGGCGGCGACGGCGACGGCTACGGCATCGGCGTCGGCCACTTCATCCATGCCTGCCGGCGCAACATCGACATCACCTACGTGGTGATGGACAACCACATCTACGGGCTGACGACGGGACAGACCTCGCCCACCAGCGAGAAGGGCTTCAAGACCAAGACGACGCCGTACGGGGCGGCCGAACATCCCATCCGCCCGCTCCCTCTCGCCCTCGCGAGCGGGTGCGGCTTTGTGGCGCAAGGTTTCTCCGGTGACGTCAAGCAGCTGCAGGGCCTTTTCGAGGCGGCCATCAAGCACAAGGGGTTTGCCTTGGTCAACGTCTTCAGCCCCTGCGTCACCTTCAACAAGGAGCAGACCTACGACTGGTGGCGCGAGAACCTCGTCAACCTCGACGAGCGTGAGGACTACGATCCGACGGACAAGGCGGCCGCCTACAAGGTGGTCACCGAGACCAACGGCCTCGTGACGGGGATCGTCTATCGCGAGGAGCGCAGCGACTACCAGGACGAGCTGCCCAACTACGATCCGAAGCCTTTGGTCTACCAGGATCTTAGCCAGCCGATCAAGGATCGGGAGAAGTTGCTCAAGGCCTTCATGTGATGCCGGCGCTCGGTCCGGCCCGAGCGCCGGGATCGAGGCTTGAGCCCTCAGGTCTTGCACAGCCCGGAGCGCACAGGTTCTGCGGTGCGCTCCGCATCGCCGCTCCACCCGGGCCGCGATCGTGGCCCGGGTGGAGCCGCATTATCGGGCTCCCGCGCACCGGCGGGCTCTCTCCGCCGCGGGGCCGGTGCCGCCGGCCGGATCCCTCTAACTCCTGAACGGCGGCGCGAGTACGAGCACGAGTTGGGCACACGGATGAGGTGGTTTCGTGAATCGTTCCTCTTGGTTCACACCGGTCATCGTCGTCACAAGCGTCGTCATCCTCTTCTGCGGCCAGGCGCTGGCCGCTTCTTCACCTGCCGAGGTGTTGGAAAGGCTGATGACGGAGGAGATCCAAGCCGATTGGTTCTCCCCCGCGTTCCTCGCTCAAGTGCCGCTCGAGCAGGTGAAAGCCATCGTCGCACAACTCCTTCCCCTCCTCGGTTCCTACGAGTCGATCACCGAAGACGGGGGCCAGTACCTGGTTCGCTTCAGCGACGGGATCCTGCCCGCTCAGATTTCTCTCGACGCCGAGGGCAAGATCCAAGGCCTCTTTTTCCATCCTCCGCGCCCCAAGGCCAGCGGCCTCGACGAGGCGGTCGCTCGGTTGGTGGAGCTTCCCGGGCGGACGCACCTTTTGGTGATCTCCGATGACGGCATCCTCGCGGCCCATGAGCCTGAGAAGCCCCTTGCCGTCGGCTCCGCGTTTAAACTCGCCGTCTTGGCGGCGCTGCTCGATCAGATTGAGACAGGTGAACGCGCTTGGGACGACGTCGTCCGCCTGAGCGACGAGATGAAGAGCCTGCCCAGCGGCATCCTGCAAGGCTGGCCTGCCGGTTCGCCGCTTACGCTCCATACGCTGGCGACGCTCATGATCTCGATCAGCGACAATACGGCCACCGACGCGCTTATCCACGTGGTCGGACGGGAGCACGTGGAGGAGTACTCGCTCCATAACGCGCCGTTTCTCACGACGCGGGAGGCGTTTGCGCTCAAGAATCCGACCAACCACGAGCTCCTCGCCGCTTATCGCAAGGCCGACGCCGAGCGGCGCCGGGCCTTGTTGGATGAGCTTGCAGCTCTTCCGTTGCCGCCGGCCAGCATCTTCGATCGGGGCGAGCCCGTGGCCATCGACGTCGAATGGTTCTTTAACACCTACGAGCTCTGCTCGCTCATGGCCCGCGTCCAAGACCTGCCGCTGATGGGCGTCAACCCGGGCGTCGCCCGGGCCGCGGATTGGCAGCGGATCGCGTTCAAGGGCGGTTCAGAGCCGGGTGTCCTCTCGCTGGTCACCGGTCTGGTCGGCCATGACGGCAAGCGCTACTGCGTCGCGGCCACTTGGAACAACGACGCCGCCCTCGATGAGCTCTTGTTTACGGGGATTTACAGCGGGATTCTTGATGTCCTCGCCGAGTCCAGCGCTGCTCGATGACTTCAACCACCACCAGGGACGGGTAGATATGCGATGAGTGATTGGTGGCAAACGAGACTTTCCCAGATCGCCAAAGAGCGGCCGGAGGGCAGGACCTTCGCCGCGTTCAACCTGAACATCGACGTCGTGGCAAGAGTTACCCCTCATTCCATCCAACGTCTGATCGAGTCCACGCCCCAGCTCGACTGGGAATGCATCCAGCGGATCGACGTCGACTCGCTGCGTTCGGTCCGCACCCGAGAGGAGTTTGTCGCCGTCTTGCGCCACGGCTTTAAGACCGGCAAGTCGGCGCTCTTGGTGCGCGAAACCGAGGACTTCGTTCCCTGGTGGCGGGAGCTTTTTCCCGAGCGTACTGAGAGCATGGGCGGACAGGCGGGCATCATCGCCAACCAGATGGCGGCGCTGGGCGCGACTTCGGTGGTCTATTCCCCACTGCTGTCGCCCCGGCAAGCCTCCTTCTTCCTGGACGGCGTCACTTGGCCCGTGGGCGAGGGTGACTCGGTGTGCTACCTGCCGGCAAAGGAGGCGGGACGCCCGGAGGATCTTACAAGAGAACCTTGGGTGTTTGAGTTCAAGAAGGGCGAAACCTTCCACTTTCCGGACGGCTCCATCACGACGCCGCGGGCCAACCGGGCGATCATCACCACTGCCGTGCAGGGGCCGGAGCGCCGCTTTCACGCCGACATCCACCGCTGGCTCGCCCGATTAGGCGCCGACTTGGACGTCGCCTTCCTCGCGGGGTATCACCAGTGCGGCGATCGCCCCGACGATTTCGACGCGGTGCGCCGCTACATCGAAGAGAGCCGGCGCGATCTTCTGCTTTTGACGAGCCAAAACCCCTCGCTGAAGCTGCACATCGAATACGTCCCCGCCAAAGTGCGCGAGCTCGAGACGGAAGTCTACCGCGAGCTGGGTAAGGTGGTGCACAGCCTCGGCATCAACGAGACGGAGATGCGCTCAGTGATGCGCCGCTTCGGGCGGGAGGATCTCGCGGTGGGCCTTGAGCAGGACGAGCGCGCGTTCCTGCTCTACCAGGGAGGCCTCTTCTTGCTGCGGGAGCTCGGCGTCGAACGCGTCCACATCCACAACCTCGGCTACTACGTCGTCGTCCTGCGCAAGCCGTACCATTGCTCTCCCGAGGTGGTGCGCGACGCATGCCTTTTTGCGAGCACTGTCAATGCCCGCAAGGCTCAAGCGGGTGGATACGTCACGGTCGACAGCCTGGAGGAGACGGCTCGCCTGCCCTTGTCGGATACGGGACTCGAACAGGTGGAGCGCTTCGCGGCCGAGGCGAAAGCCGTGGGCGCCCCGCTGCAGCCGGTCGACCACGGGATCTGGGAGGCGAGCGACCACTATGTCCTCGTCACCCCCGCGCACATCGTCCCCAACCCGGTCGTCACCGTCGGGATGGGCGACACCATCTCCTCCAGCGCCTACTTTTACGAAGTCTGCGAGGCGAAAGCATGAGCGACAACGCCGGCCGGCCCATTCCTCTCGTCGTCTACTCCGACTACATCTGCCCGTGGTGCTACATGAATTTCACCAGCCTCCAGCAGGTGAGCGTCGAATTCCCACTCGATGTGGAGTGGAAGGCGTTCGAGCTGCAACCCCGGGAGTCCCCGCTCGATCCCGGGGCGCTGGAGGAGAAGAAGCGCTACATCGAGGCCCATTTTCCCGCGGTCCAAAGGATCGCCCGGGAGAAATACGGCCTTGAACTTTTACCGGGCCGGATCGACGTCGACACGCGCCTTGCCCACATGGGCGCCAAGGTGGCCGCCGCCCACGGGCAGGCCTTGGCTTATCACGCCAAGGTGTTTGAAGCCCACTGGACCGCCAAGCAAGAGATCAGCGATCCCGCAGTCCTCACGGGCATTGCGCAGGCGCTCGGCATCGATCCGGACGTGTTTCAGCAGGGCCTCGCCGACGCGGAGATCCGGGCGGCGGTTCTCCGCGAAGAGCTGGAGGCCCAGCGGCTCGGCATCCGTGGCGTGCCCGCCACCATCATCGCGAGCCGCTACCTCCTCTCCGGCGCTCAGACCGCCGAGCGCCTCAGGTCGGTCTTTGAGGAGTACCAGCGCCGCGGCGAACTAGGCTGACCTGCGGCCGCTCAGCTCCAGCGCCCCGCTTCCGGGTCGCCGTCGTCCGCGAAGGCGGTCACTTCCTCCCACACTGCGTCGGGGATGGGGTGCTGCAGAAGGGCGACCGTCTCCTCGATCCGCTCCGGGCGGGAGACGCCGACGATGGTCGAAACGATCCTCGGATCGCGCAGTGAGAACTGCAGGGCGCAAGCGGCCAACGGCACGCCGTATCTCTTGCAGATCTCGGCGATGCGGCGCGCCCGCTCCACCAGATCGGGCGCAGCGTCCTGGTACGCGTAGCGGGCGTAAGCATCGGGCCCCTTGGCCAGGATACCGCTGCCGTAAGGCGCCGCGTTGATCACCGCCACGCCCAATTCGGCCGCCCTCTGAAGCAAGGGTTCCGCAGAACGGTTGAGCAGCGTGTAGCGGTTGTGAGTGATCACTGCTTCAAAGAGCCCCGTCTCGATGTAGCGAATCATCAGGTCGATGGGACCGCCGGCCACGCCGAGATGCTGGATGACGCCTTGCTCCCGCAAGGAGAGCAGCGCCTCGACGGGCCCTCCCGGCCCCATCGCTTCGACGAACGTGGTGTGCTCCGGATCGTGCAGGAATAGGAGCTGGATGGAATCAAGGCCGAGGAGCCTCAGGCTCCGCTCAACCGAACGCTTCATCTGATCGCCGCTGAAGTCGCCGGTCGCAAGATCCCGGTCCGCCTTGGTCGAGAGCACGTAGCCGGCCGGCAGCCCACCCATCTCGGCCAGGACGCGCCCGATGCGCCGCTCGCTCTCGCCGTCCCCGTACGATGCCGCCGTGTCCAGGTAGTTCACCTCGCTTTGAAAGATGGCCCGCACCGTCGCGAGGGCCCGCTCCTCCTCGACGCTGTACGCAAACGTGTCGGGCATATCCCCCAAGGCGGCGCACCCGACGCCGATAGCTGTCACCTCAAGTCCCGTCTTGCCAAGCACGCGTTTTTCCAAGGGCGATCACCTCTCCCGCCGATCAGTACGGCTCCAAGGGGCCAGATCCTTCCAAGAACTCGCCTTTTAGCTGCTTTGCCCAAGGACTTCGAACCCGGCCGTGGAATGCACTCACCGCGGAAAGCCGCAAAGATTAAGCGCCTTTAGTGCGCCGGGGAGGTCAGAGAGATCGTGACGTCCCGCTCCCGCTACCGTGTCGGCGTCATCGGCTTCGCGCACATGCACGTAAACGCGCTGGTCCAAAGCTTCGCGAAGCTCCCCAACGTCGAATGGGTCGCGTGCGCCGACACGGTTCCCGCATCCACGCTGCGTTCCGACGTGCCTGCAACGCGCGGGCACAACCTGAAGCGCGCGGTCGAGACGCTCGGCATCCCCAAGGTGTACGACGATTACCGGGAGATGCTGGCCGCCGAGCGCTTCGACATCGTGATCTTCTGCCCCGAAAACGCTCGCCACGGCGAGGTGGCCGAAGCCATCGCGGAGCACGGAGCCCACATGCTGACGGAGAAGCCGATGGCCGCGACCCTTTCCGAGGCGCAGCGCATGGCGAGGGCCAGCCGCCACCGCCACCTGGCTCTCGCCGTCAATTGGCCGTCCGCGTGGGATCCCGCCGTGCGCAAAGCGCACCAGCTGGTAAGAAGCGGCGAAATCGGAGAGCCCCTTGAGGTCAAATGGCGCAACGGCCCCTCTCTTGGCCCTCTCTCCCACGGCAGCCATCATCCGGGCAACACCGTGGTCACCGGAGAACTCACCGCCGAGGAGCTCGGCCGGGAGTGGTGGTACCGGGCGGCCGACGGCGGAGGCGCGCTCCTCGACTACTGCTGCTACGGGGCAATCCTCGCCTCTTGGTTCCTCGACCAGCGGGCCGTCGCCGTGTCGGGAATGGCAGTCAACCTGCGCAGCCCCTTCGGCGACGTCGAAGACCTCGCGCACCTCGCAGTCCGATTTCCGTCGAGCCTTGCGGTCCTGGAAGGGAGTTGGATCACCTACGTGCCCGGGGTTCCCACCGGGATCGTCGTCTACGGCACCGACGGGACTCTCGTGGTCTCGGGCGGAGAGGTGAAGGTGTACAAGCGCCGGGGAAGCGGCGAGCCCAGCGCGGTCTTTCGGGGCGATCCCCTGCCTACCGGCAGAGACGACGTGGCGAAGGAGTTTCTCCATCACTTAGAAACCGGAGAGCCTCTCCATCCCCTGCTCGATCTCGAGCTGAACCTGAGGAGCATGGCGATCCTCGATGCCGGCCGCCGCTCGGTGAAAAGCGGCAAGACCGAGCTGGTGAACGACGAACACTGGGGGATCGGATAAGAGTCCATCTGTCTGGATTCTTATACTCTCGTCGACAGAACGGATGCCAAAAGCAGCGCCGGCGAAAGCGAGCTTTCGCCGGCGCCGTCGTGTTCGATCGCGCCCCACGTTCCCGGGCGCTGCCGGAGTTTCACACCGGCAGGCGCTTTAGACGGCGACCGCCGTCGACTGCGAACCGGTCTCCACTTCCTCGGCGGTCACCTCGCGGCCGAGCCGGTCGGAGAGATAAATCCCCTCTTGGATCAGCATGGTCTTCAGCGCGATCTCGGCCGTGGGCAGAAGCGGCACTCGCCCCTGGAGCGCCGCAATCCAGTGGCGCTGCGACGAATTGTAAGCATCGGCGTTGTCGTACAGCTGGTTACGCCGGTACTCCATCGCGTCCAGGTTGATGGTGGCGTCGAGCTCCATGTCCCAGGACGTGGTGTGATAGCTGAAAGGCCGCAGGCGAATGCCGCCTTGGGAACCCAGGATGACGCTGCCGTCCATTTTATCGAGGTGCATGGCCCACGCCTCGATGATGTCCAGGGTGAGGCCGCCCTCGAAACGGACGAAACCTACGCCGAGCTCCTCTACGTTGTAGCCGCTTTGAGCTTTGCGGCGCTCGTCCATCGGGGTCTCCTGGTACACTTTGCCCGAAATGCGTTCGACCTTCGGCGAGCCGATGAGGTAGAGGATCTCGGCGATGTGGTAGACGCCCATGTCAAAGAGGGCGCCGCCGCCCGCCACTTCCTTCTTCACAAAGCTCGGGGTAGCGTAGCCGTCGACGAACGGGCGCCCGCGGCGACGAAACCCCTTGGAGCGGGCATGATAGATCTTTCCAAGCCCCCCTTGCTCGATGATGGTCTTCGCCGCTTTCGTCTCTTTGCGATAGAGGTTGGAGATCTGGATGTGAAGCTTGCGCCCAAGTCTCTTGGCCGTCTCGACCATCTCTCGGCCATCGGCATAGCTGCCGGCGATGGGCTTTTCGCAGTAGACGTCCTTTCCGGCGTTGAGCGCCGCGATGGTGACGGGGGCGTGGAAGTTGTTGTGCAGGCAGACGTCGACGGCGTCAATGTCGTCCCGCTGTAGGAGCTGGCGAAAGTCGGTGTAGACGTGGGGAATCTGGTAGCGCTCCGCGACCCGCTTAGCCTCGGCCTCGTCGATGTCCGCAACGGCCACTACTTTGGCTCCCGGAATGTTGGAGTACTCGTCGATGTGGTGTTTTCCGATGATCCCGACGCCGATTACGCCGATGCGAATCTCACTCACACCACTCTCTCCTTGCCTTTGATTTTCCATATGGAGCTTCTGGGCGCCACGTTCTCCATCCGCCCGTCAACTCCTGGTCGGGCGCAAAAAGAAGGTTCCGAAATGCGGCGCGGCGAACGAAGTCGAAGCGGTGCCCAAGAATCTTTCGAGGAGCGCTGCCCGTTCGATGAGCTTATCGACGCGTCCGTCGCTCGAGTCGACTCCGGGCCAACGACTCGCTCAAAGCGCAAAAGATCCCAAGAAGCCTTCGGTGCGAGGAAGGTATGCCCCAAGCCCTTCGGGCCACCTTCATCTAGGCAACGCCCGCACGGCGCTCATCGCCTGGTGGCACGCGCGCAGCGAGCGAGGAAGCTTTATCCTGAGGATGGACGACCTCGACCCGGACCGGTCCAAACCGGAGTTTGCCGCGGCTATCCTCGAGGAGCTTCGCTGGCTCGGCATCGATTGGGACGAGGGCCCTGATCTTGGCGGCTCTTTCGGCCCCTACAGGCAAAGTGAGCGCGGTCACCTCTACAGCGACGCGCTCGAAAGGCTCCGCCGGGATCACTACATCTATCCTTGCTGGTGCAGCCGGGCGGAGGTGCGGCGTGCGGCGAGCGCGCCCCATGACCGGCCGGGTCAGGCGCCGATCTACCCCGGAACGTGCCGTCCGCGGGATACCAACGACTGGCGCAAAGCGGACCTTCCCCTGAACGCGCCCGATGCGCGCGGCCGGGTGCCAGCGTGGCGCTTTGCCGTCCGGCCGGGCATCACTGAAGTTCCAGACCTCTTTGCAGGCTCGCGCGCCGTCGACGTGGCGTGGGAGATCGGCGATTTCGTGGTCCGGCGAAGCGACGGCGTCGCCGCCTATCACCTCGCGACGGCAGTCGACGACGCCCTCCAGGGCATCACCCACGTGATCCGGGGCGATGATCTGCTGGAGACCACCCCCTGCCAGATGCTGGTCTGCGACGCGCTCGGACTTCCCAAACCTCATTACGCCCACGTTCCCCTCGTCGTCGACCCCCAGGGGCGCAGGCTCGCGAAACGTCAGGGGGACACGACCCTGAGCTCGCTCAAGGCTTCAGGCGTTCCCCCCGAACGCGTCGTCGGCCTCCTCGCATACACGTGCGGGCTCATTTCCCGCCCGGCGCCGGTGGCGGCGTCCGAGCTAACCGGCGAATTCTCGCTGGACAAGCTCCCAAAGGCACCCGCGGTGCTCAATGAGCCCCTCATGAGCTGGCTTGTAGCCGGCGCCGTCTAAGGCGGCCGCTTCGAGCCGGCGCCAAGAGCAAGCGGAGCTTTTTCTGCTTCGCCGAGACGCTGGAGGTTGCAATGGCATGAACAACACCACCGTCGCGATCATCGTCCTTTTCATCGGAGCTTTGGTCCTTTCAGGCGGCGGTCCAGGTTCGACGTCGACGACGTCCACGTCCGGATTCGTCATCCAGGCCACCGAGGCCGACGTGACGCTCCTTGCCCGCCTCATCGACGTGGAAGCGGGCGGCGAGCCGTACCGGGGGAAAGTGGCAGTCGGCGCCGTCGTCGTCAACCGGGTGAAGGATCCCCGCTTTCCCAACACGGTGCGGGACGTGATCTACGAGCCCAACCAGTTCTACACGCGGGGCTTGCCGAACCGCCCGGTGCCTTCGGAGGAGTCCCGGCGGGCGGCCCTCGCGGCGCTGCGCGGCGAGGATCCCACGGGCGGCGCTCTCTTCTTTTACAACCCCGACAAAGCGCCCACCACCGCGTGGTGGGCCTCCCGTCCCAACCGGATGCGCATCGGAAACCACGTCTTCACCCGTTAGAAGATAAACGGCGCCGTCCCGGCGCCGTTCTTGCTATGGGATCCCACAAATGAGGGTAGAAAGTCACGCTGATGGGCGAGGAAGATCCCCCCGGCAACCGAATAGTCCTGAATATGGCAAAGGGGGGGCTCGCGCGTGCAGCGTGAGGTGTCCTACGCCCGGATACTGCTGCTTGGGTTCGGCTTTCTTTCGATTACGATGGCGTGGTCGCTCTTCAACTCGTACGTGCCCATCTTCTTGCGGGACTTCGTAGAGAGTACCGCGCTGGTGGGCGTTGTGATGAGCCTCGACAACGTCGCGGGCATGACCCTGCAACCGTGGTTTGGGGCTCTAAGCGACCGGACGCGCACCCGGATCGGCCGCCGCATGCCGTTCCTCGTCGCCGGCATGCCCCTTGCGGCGGTCTCCCTCGCAGCGTTGCCGCTCGCGGGCAGCCTTGGGCTGTTGATCGCCGCCATTCTCGCCGTCGACTTGTCGATGAGCATTTTCCGGGCACCGACCGTCGCTCTCATGCCCGATCTCACCCCTCCCGGACACCGTAGCCGGGCCAACGGCATCATCAACTTCATGGGCGGCGTGGGGGCCTTTCTCGCTCTCTCCGGCGGTTCCCTGCTCTATCGCCAAGGCCGGGCCTACCCGTTCTTCGCCGCCGCGCTGCTGATGCTCGCCGTCCTCGTGCTCTTGCTCCGCAGCGTGCGCGAACCAGAGGAGCCGACGGATACGGCCCAAGGCGAGCTGTCCCGCGGGCTTTGGCGCGTCGCCGTGTCGGTCCCGAGGGAAAATCCCGAGCTTTTGTGGGCGCTTCTCGGCCTCTTCGGCTGGTCGCTGGGGCTCAGCGCCATCGAAGCCTTTCTCACCACCTACGCCGTCACCGTCCTCGGCTGGCACGAAAGCGAGGGGGCGTTTCTCTTCAGCTTTTTCGCGCTGGCGTACATCCTCTCGTCGATCCCCGGAGGTTGGGTGGGCGAGCGAGCGGGGGCCCGGCGCGTCCTGGCCGGCGGGCTGCTCGCACTCACCCTCTTGGTGGCCTGCGCTCCTTGGCTGCGCTCCCCCGTGACGCTGGGCGCAGGTTTCGTCTTCGCGGGCGTCGCGTGGGGGTTTGTCACGGTCAACGCCTATCCCCTCGTCGTACAGCTGGGAAGCCAGCGGACGATCGGCGCATCGACGGGCCTCTATTACCTCGCCACCTCCCTCGCGGCCAGCGCCGGTCCGCCGCTGGCCGGCGCGGTGATGGACCTGCTCGGCAACGCGTCGCTCTTTGGCTTCAGCGCCGTTTCGTTCTTCGCCGCACTCCTTTGCATCCTGCGCTCGGCCAGGCTCTCCCAGGCCCGCGCCTCGATCCCACTCGTTCACTGATACCATTGCGCCTGGAGGGAAAAGAAGCCGGCGTACTCTCCCCCTCGGGCAAGAAGTTCTTCATGCGTCCCGGTCTCGACGATCTTGCCCGCTTTGAGCACGACAATACGGTCGGCAAGCCTCGCTGAACCCAGCCGGTGCGAGATCAAGATCGCCGTCCTGCCCCTCGTCATCTCGCCGAATTGCCGGTAGACCTCCGCTTCGGCCATGGGATCGAGCGCCGCCGTGGGCTCGTCCAAGATGACGACGGGCGCCTGCCGCACTAGGGCCCGGGCGATGGCGAGTTTTTGCCACTGGCCGCCCGACAGGTCCACTCCTCCTAGCGGCCGCCCCAGGAGCGTGCCGTACCCTTCCGGTAGCTCTTGGATNAAGGCGTCGGCCCCGCTTTCGACCGCCGCCTGCCGGATGGCAGCGTCGGTCGCGTCCCNCAGCCTTCCGAAAGCGATGTTGTCCGCCACGGTGAACTGGTAGCGAGCGTACTCCTGGAAGACCGCGGCGAAGCAGCGAAAGAGCTCGTCGCGGGGAATCTCCTCGATGGCGCGCCCGCCGATGAGGATCTTGCCCTCGGTGGGCCGGTAGAGACCGAGGATGAGCCGGATCAGAGTGGATTTGCCCGCTCCGTTTTCGCCGATCAGCGCGATTCGCTCGCCCGGGCGGATGACGAGGGTGACGTCGGAGAGGACCGGGCGGTCGCCACCCGGGTAGGTAAACGAGACGCCGATGAGCTCGATGCCGAGAGCAGGCATGGAACTCAGCTCTCCCGCACCCCCGCCCACCTTGCCCGACGGCGCATCGGTCCTCAGCAACCGAGCCGTGACCCCGCGCCCGTTTCCCGGCGCCGCAGGCTTTTCTTGCACTTTGGGGACGTCAATCTCCAAGAACTCGTAGAGATCAGAGAGGTACAAGCTCTGCTCGTGGACGGCGGAGAGACTCTGCATCACCTGGCCGATTCGCTGGCTAAACTGCTGTAACGCCTGCATGAGCATGGAGAACGTCCCCACGCTCACCCTCGCCCCGGCGATCATCCCCGCTACGATGAGCAGGCATCCCGAGTAGGCTGCAGCGCTCACCATGCTCGTCAGCGCGCCAAGGCGCGCCTGCTTGGTCTCAAGCTGCCGACGTTCGATCGCCAGTCGTCTCGACAGACCGAGCCAGCGGGAAAGAAGGTGCCGGCTGAGCGTAAAGAGGCGCACCTCTTTTGCATCGTCCCTGCGGGTGAGCAGGTTGGCAAAGTACATGGCCAGGCGGCTCTCAGGCGTGCGAACGCGGTAGACCCACCAGGTCTTTTTGCGCATGGTGAGCATCACCCAAAAGCCGGGGACCACACCGGCGGCCATGATCGGCGCAAGCGACCAATGTGCCCGCCAAAGCACCGCGAGGATCGCGATCATCCCCGCCGAGGCGCCGATGACCTCCACCAGCGCGCGCAAAAGCTGCACGATGCGGCCGCCCATGTCCTGGTTGGCTCGCTGCAGGGCGTCATAGAACGAGGGATGCTCGAAATAGACCAGCTCCACCGAATGCGCTTTGAGGATCACTTCGCGCTGCAGGTGCATGCCGACCCGCTCCTGCGCGTCGATCTCGGCCAGCTGGCTTGCCAGCTCCAGGGCGCTCGCCCCCACCAAAGCGGCGACGAGCCAGCCGAGCCAAGGCACGACGGTGTAGAAAGCTGCAAGAACATTCGCAGCCTCGGCGGACCCTGGAGCGAGCAACGCCGCAGCTTCCGGGGAACGGGTTGCCGAAGCCGCTTGGGTGAGCACGCCGGCGAGCGCGTCGACCAGCCTCTGCACCACTACCAGCTCCAACGCCGCGACGAGCCCGCCGACGACAGCGCCAAAGAAGAGGGTCGTCGAGGCCAGCGGTGCGCAGCGAAAAGCGGCCCAGACAAGCCTCGGGATCAAAAGCAGGCTACGCCGGCCGGCGGCGGATTTGGCACCGGTTTCGTCCGGCCTCCCGGAAGACCCGCCGGCGCCCTTGGACTCGCCTCTTGGAGCCGGTCCGTTTCCAGGAGCCGGCCTCCCCTCCGGACCTGGCCCCCAACGCCCGTGCGGTCCCATCACACTGGCTCACCCCCCAATGCCCGCCCGCGGCCTCCTGGCGGCTCACCGGAAGCAGCCGCCGCCGGCGGGCCGTCGTCGGCATCGAGCGTGCTCCGGTACCACCGGGCCTGCATCTCGAACATGTGCGCGTACTCCCCGCCCAGCGCCACCAGCTGGTCGTGGCTTCCGTTTTCCAGCAACCGGCCTGCACCCAATACCAGGATCCGGTCGGCGATACGGGCCGAGGCCATCCGGTGGGAGACAAAGATTGCGGTGCGCTCGCCCGCCAGGGCGCGAAACTGTTCAAACACCTCGAGCTCCGCCCGGGCGTCCAGAGCGGCTGTAGGCTCGTCCAACACGAGGATCCTCGCGTCGCGAAAATACGCCCGGGCGATGGCCATCTTTTGCCACTGGCCTCCTGACAGGTCCTTTCCGCCTTCAAAGGTTCTGCCCAGCGTCGTCTCAAGGCCCCGTGGCAGCGAATCGATGACGGCATCCGCTCCCGCTTTTCCGGCCGCTTCTCGGATCGCCGCATCGTCGTGGAGCCGCTCGGCCTCGCCGAAGCCGATGTTGTCCCTGGCAGTGAGTTGATAGCGAAGGTAGTCTTGAAAGACGGCAGCGACGTGGCGGCGGTGGCTTTCGGGATCCAAAGAGGCCAGGTCCTTCCCGTCGATCAGGATCCTGCCCTTGGTGGGCCGGTAGAGGCCGAGCAAGAGCTTGATCAAGGTGGTCTTTCCCGCCCCGTTGGCGCCGATGAGAGCCACCTTTTCTCCAGGCTCGATGGTGAAGGTGATGTCTTTTAGGACCTCAGGTCCACCAGGATAGGCAAAGCTCACGTTTTCGAAGTCGATGCGGCACGTCCGGGAGGCGTCCATCGCCTCCCGGCCCTCC
>NICF_comb_assmDRAFT_10000903_pt1 | contig 24256 bp, 21 predicted proteins | sample NewIslPassag4_SG_FD_11279 | JGI IMG/M metagenome (IMG submission 11279) | reverse complement strand
GATGCGGAACCAACGTATCAGCATCGTCCGCATACAATTCTTGAACCCGCAGATATTCTTGTCGATAATGCTGCAATTGTTTCGCCAATTCTTGATACCGAAAATCCAAAGCCTCTAGTGCCTGTCCTTGTGCTGAATCTCCCATCCTCCCAAACATTAAAGGTCACCTCGATTCCTAAATTTCGTTATAAAGTATATCGGAGATCGAGGATATAATGGAAAAAGTAAAAAAGTTAGTAAAAATTACGCAAATCTCCATAAACAAAAATACGGATGGGAAAACCCATCCGTATTTGAATACCCCGCATTACACGATGCGGAGCGTCAGGAACAGACCCGTATCCGAATCGGCAATTTCCAGCCCACGATAGATCGCCGGAATACCTTTGCTGTTCGCCAGATTCATCGGGCGGTCAAAGACCCGTTCCCCATTCTCCTTGACTGCCAACACATACACCTTGCGACCCACCGAAGCCAAGGCTTTGTCCGCATAGTCCAGAGCCTCGATAACGGTGAGCTTGTACGCCGGGTAATCCACCCCGTTCAGGCGGATCAGGTTGGTGTCATTGATGCTGTACACCCCGAGAATCAACTCATAATACCCGCCCTTGGACTTAACATAGGAGCTTTTTCCTTGGATCACGCTATTGATGAACTTCACAAACCGTTCTTGCTCTTCCAGACGGCGTTGCTTCGCCCGTTCAACGAATGGTTTGCCAATAGCATTCGGAATGATCTTATTGACGTTATACGCCAAGAAGTCCTCCTTAACCAAGATCAAAGCTCCATTGGCAACCGGAATAGCCTCGACGTTCGGACGCTCCTCACGCAGGGTCTCCAGTTGCTCACGGAAATTAGGCTTATTCCGACGAATAAAGCCCCAATTACCCCCATGACGGAAAGCATCCGCACAAAGCACAATCGCCAGTTGTCCACCCGCCGAAACCGCCTCCAGTCGCTCAACGAAACGAGGATCGATATTTTCGTTCCCCTTAGTCATACAAAACACCCCTTTAAGTAAATTGAAGCCCACTTTCACCACAGTATAAATTCAGATCTAACACGTTCGTGAAACCTGAAAGCTCAACCAACCCTAATCCCCAAAACCATAAGCCTAAATTTACAGAAACCTAAAGAATATTCAATCAATCTTCCACCTCACTATTAACAGAATCCTCCAACCCCTCGGACGTCTCATTGGCAGATTCGTCCATACCCCCGAAGGCGGTATCCTCTTGCGACAACCCGTTATCGGAAGGACTAGAATCAGAAGTACTTAATGTTACCACATCCACCCCGGACGTTACAAGGTGAATGGAAGAATCATCCGCCAACCCATTGGAATCCATTACCAAAGAAGAATTTGGATAGACTTTCAGGAGCCTTATATCTCGACCTTTCACCTTATCTTCCACAGCTTTTACAAAATGATTATCAGCATCGGCTCCAATCACCAAATTTTTCGGGTTGATCGTATCCAATACCCCTTCGGGGATTGAGTAAATATCACTTCGAGCACTGATAAAGTAATAATCAGCTTTCAGTGGTAAATACTTTAACGCAGGCTCTTCCACCAGCGTAATATCCCCCGAAACCACAAATTGATTAAAGTTATTCATCAGCACCGTCAGGAATGAGCCTTCATGATGGGTTCGAACCAAGCGAAGGGTAGACTTACTACCAAAACCCAAATCCAAATCGACGTATTCTTTATGCGGGCTGATCCAAACCAAATTCTTCGATTTCAAGTAGGAAAGCAACTCATGTCCCCGTTCATCAGTATCCACATTACGAGCCAAGACCAGATAAGTAACCGGAATCTCTTCAAGAATGGTTGGAATACCCCCGATAGCGGTCGGGTGATAGTTGGTGGCTACCAGATACGTCAAGGAGTCGATACCATGATCCTTCAAATACTTTACCACATCTCCGGCTCCCAACTTACTCGAACCATCTAACAGAACCGTGGTAGAGCCTTCTCGAATCAAGATGGCATTCCCAGTAGTCCCAATTACATGAAGCTCCAGATTGCCTTTCACCCTATCCGGCTCCTCTGACTCCCCTGACTCCGAACCATTAGTCACATTTTCCTCTCCTCGCGAAGACCCCTCACGATTAGGTACCGAAGGACGATCTGGAAGGTTGCGAGAAGGTGTATCGTCATACACTGAAGGTCCTTGATCCGAGATCAAAGAAGCCGTATCCCGTAACGACCCTGAAAAAGCTTGTAAGAAGCCATTACGTAATGTGGGTACCGCCGAAACCAGTAAGACCCCTAAAATCAAAAAGACCGTAAAAACCAACAAAAAGAGCTTTACCTTATTCAATGACAGACACCACCCCTGATCATATACTAACTCAGTATACCACCTACTCTCTATTCAAAATGAAAAGAGCCTCCTACTCCCAAGAGAGAAGGCCCGTACCCCATCAATACGGGTTGGTATCCACACTCGCAAAGGTACAACTACCCGCATCCACAAACAATTGAATCGGCTTGAACGGGGCAATATTCCGAGAAGCTACCGACAGAATCTTCATGTCGCCTTGACTAATACTTTCCTGCGTACCAAACAACATGATGTTGACGTCAGGCGTCTTCACAACCTCATAAGATTCACTTGCGGCATCGCGAAGCTCCAAGCTAACCAATTCCTCTTCCGGCGTGCGCAGAATTTCATCAATCACCGTTTGCTTAATCTGCGCCGGGAAAATACCCCCAACCTTCTTCCGCTTGAGGAACTGCAGGAGCTGGATATAGGCTGTAGCGATCCGTTCGTTCTTTTGCATCCCATAACCGCCTTGAATCAACTGCAGATAGTCAATACAAACCAACTTGGCTCCAACTTCATTAATGGCACTCTCCAACACGTCAAGGAAGTTATCCAAGTTCAAGTCCTCGTCAATATTGACAAATCTACCGTAGTTGGTATTGTACTTAAGGTCTGTCCAAGAAGCCAACTCCATCTCCGCCAATTCGCCTTGAAGGATGCCCTTCCGAATCATATCGGCGTCAATAAAACGCTTCTGAGACGTATCCGTAATACCCCGATTGTAGAACCAGTTGAAGTGCCTTGCCCGAAGCAACGCTTCCCAACCCTTGTAGCCGTTCTCCACCGACCACATGACTACCGGAGTCCCATGGTTGACAATGGCGTTATGGAGAATATACGTCGAGAAGCGGGACTTACAACCCTTCGCCGGAGCTAAGATGGATACCATATCCCCCTCGTAAATACCGCCCGTAGCTTGATCCAGTTTATCAATCCCGAAGGTCGAAACCTGAACCAGTCTACCGGAGTTTTCTTCCTCTTCTTCCTCGTCCGTGTAGTTATAGGTAATCAAACCCTTCCGCTCCGACTTATTCACCATATTGTCCAACTTCAAAAAGCGTTGCTTGAGATACTTCCGCATATCATTATAACCACTCAAACTTTGACGACCAATAGTCGCCCCCTCCGAAAGGATAATTGCGGCCTCCTCCAGAATCTGAATCGAGTTGCGGGAAATGTACTCCATCTTATACATTTCCATACTGCGATAAAACTCAATATCCGAAACTTCCCTTTTCGCACAGTCCCGATAAAGACTCAGACAGCTATTCACGAACTCCACGTAAGGATCATTTTCACCCACCCGGAAGCTCGCCAAATCCACGAACTTACTCCGCTGTAAAATAGCCCGGTTCGTCTGCAGATACAGTCGAATGAAATGTTCATCAGGAACAACCTTCGGAAAATTCCGGATCAGTTGATAAAAGACAAAATATTCATTCCTGAATATTTCCGCATCGTTAAAAGACGTCAAAAATTCCTGCTTTCTTCTGAAAACGCCTTGATCTTGTTTGAACAGCGCAGAAAAGATCAAAAATTCTGGACGAATATCTTGAAAAGAAGAATTCATCGGTGCCGAAGAATTCCCTTGAACCCCACCGGATGGTTGACCCGTTGTTGCTTGATCCACTACATTACCTTCTGTCATACCTTGACCACCTATTCTATATAGAGTTTACTTTCTATAAACCACCTCCCAAAAAAGGTGGTAAAAGAAAAAGGCGTGGCTGAAAACCACGCCTTTCATGAAATAAAAATCAGCTTGCCTTGAAATTCGGCAGTTCCAAAACCGTGCGGTTAAACTTGAGATCCTGTGGACAGTTATACACGAAAACAAAAGTATTTCCGAAGAACCGTTTTGCGATCTCCACGAAAGCTTCCAAGGTCTTATCACTGAAACCCCGACAATCAATGAAGAATACCCCATGGTGCAAGCCCTTAGACAGGAGCATCGCCAGCAGACAGACAACAGCGAAATCCTCGTCATTATCAATATCCGGCATCGCTACCGTCTTACCCGTTCTCCGATCCCGAATAACCAAACCACTTTGCTCATCATAAGCCAAGGAATAGTTTTTTACATACTCCGTGGCCATGGCGATAGCCTCAATGGTATGGTTCAACTCCACCCTTCCGGCTTTCGTAGAAGGATCAAGCAAAGCCTTATTCACGATAGGACGAGGAAGTTTATCCCCCTGGGTATCCACCGTGAAAGCATCCGCCACGTACAGCTTTTCCGTAACCCCTCTTTGGGAAATTTGATAAAGCACAATAAAGAGCTTGTCCACCACCGCTTCCCAAGAAATACTGTCCCGCACCTTCTGCATTTTCCCAAACCAGTTGTTTTCCAGAGACACCGAAATGATATCTCCCGAAGCGTAATTGATTACCCCCGAGAGCAGGTACTCCAACGAACGAATATACGTCCGCAGAGCTTCTTGTTGCGAGGACGGGCTACCCCGCCTCGCTACCGTCAACTCCACCGGAGTCACTTGGTAGGAAGCAAGGGTAGCCGAGAAAGGTGGTGTACTATTCGCAAACTCGAAGGTCAACCTCACACCAACCAACCCCTAACCATTTTTGTTAGCTCAACAAGGTGGAAAGGTACTCCGTATCGAAAACATCCTCATACGCCAGCGGGCCGAGTCGATCCATATAGCGTTGCGGGTTCGATACCAATTTCAGAATGTCCGTATAGTTCACCGACACCGCAAGCACGATTTCGTCGCCCTTCTTGACATTGATCAGCTTAGTGCGAGCCGTGCGACCCTTATGCTTGAAGTCCGAGGACACGAAACCGAAATAATTCTTGCGAGTCATCAACAGGATGAACTGCTTGCTCAGATCGATTTCCCCAATGATCAGCCCCGCATACGGCGATACCCCATTGTGAGTGATTCTCGTCATCCGCTTGCTGTCTACCCACTCGGAGTAGTCCACCACGGATGCGAAACCGTCCGAATATACATAACCTATTTTCTTATCCTCGATCAAGTTATAAGCTACGACTTCGAAATCATCTTCCACTTCGAGGTACACCGGCAAATACACGCCCCGATCCCGTTCCGTGACATAGTCCAGATGCTCCAGATTGACCCGAAGCAGACGACCATGCGTATCGATAAAGGAGATCACATCATCCGACATACAACGGATACCGTCCAGATGCTCCGTAGCCGGAGACAGGCGCAACTTCTTGATAAACTTGTCTTCGATGATCACCAAGGTCGGAGTCGGAGCGGCCTTGACCACCACAGGTTTTTCCTTCTCGAAGTTGTAATCGACATCCGTCACTTCCGTTCTCCGAGGGAAGGAATACTGCGTATTCAGCTTCTTCAGTTGACGGGTGATTACCCCCTCAATATTTGCAAGGTCTGCTTCCAACTCAGCCTTCCGAGCATACAGGTTCGCCAGACGACTTTCCTTAGAAGCTACCCCCGAAAGGGACTTGAGGGGCATATCGAGAATCCACGTGAAAATGGACTCATCCGCATCAGGATACAGCTCCCGCAGGTAAGCCCTCGCATGAGCCGAGTTTTGCTTGGTCAGACGCTGGATGAATTCATTCCGCTTGTTTTCATCCGAAAGCAGATCCACCAGCAACTCATATCTCGGGATATCCCGAAGCACCAGCGCATATTCCTTCTCCAGACTGGTCTTCAGTACCCCTTTGCGGAACTTTACCCACTCGCGAAGCAAATCCTTGATACCAAGGACTCTTGGCCTGCCGTCCACGATCACCGTAAAGTTGGTCGTCATGGACATCTGCAAATCCGTATCCCGCACCAAGGAAGTCAGGACTTCGTCCACAACCTTCTTGTTGGAGCATTCAATCTCCAGCCGCAGACCCTGACGGTCCGAAAGATCCTTGATATCCGAAATCGGAACACCCTTGTCCTTCAACTCTTTCGCTTGCTTCGCCAGCGCATTGACCGTGGTATAATACGGGATTTCCGTAATTATGATCTTCTTCCCATCAACTGTCCACTTACCCCGCAACTTGAGTCGACCACGACCACGTTCCATGATCTTTCGCAACTCTGACTCATCATAGACGTAATGTCCCTTGGTTGTAAAGTCAGGAGCCAATACGCCCTTGATATCACCCGTTTCGATCAGCTCAATCGTGGCGTTCAACACTTCATGGAAGTTGAAGGACGGGATATTCGACGCCATCCCGACCGCAATACCCGAATTCGGGTTGCACAGCACATTCGGGAAAGCCACCGGAAGCAATTCAGGTTCCAGAACGGAGCCGTCTTCCGTGGGGATCATCTTGATACCATCCATCCCGTCAAATACCAAAGCCGCATTCTCATGCAACATACAATTGGTGTAACGCATAGCGGCGGCAGGTTCCGTCGAGTACACCTTACCCCAAGACCCCTTGCCCTTGATGAAGGGGATATTCATGTACATCGAGGAATCCACCATCCGAATCAGCGACTCATACACCGATTGGTCACCGTGCGGATGGTACCCCAAGACCCAACCTACGACCTTGGCCGACTTGGTCATCTCGTGAGCCTTGTTTTCACGCATAGCGTAGAGAATACGCCGATGCACGGGCTTGAACCCGTCGATGCCAACGATTGCCCGGTCTACAACGACCTCCTTGGCATAATCGGCATACCAGCTCACCAGCTTCTGCAAGCCTTCAGGAATTTGCACCTCCTCATTCGAAGCATTCAATTGTCCGGCTTTTGGAGCTTCCTTCATCCAAATACAACCTCCTACACTTCAATAATACCCACAAAGGAAATAAACTAGATCCCACAATAGCTTGCAAAATTATGAAAATATCCGAACCGACAAAAATAAGAAACGAAAATTCACCACCTAACGACAGTGATCAATACAAGCAAGCACCGGAAGAAAATTCGAACCTAAAGGTTAGAAAATTCATCCAGTAATCATATTATACCACATAAGTCCCAAAATTTCAAATTTCTCTTATAGAAATTTGAAATAGTTTCGCTCCCGAAGTAAAAAATATCAAAATAAACGCCAAGAAACGCAAGATTATAAACAAGTGTCAGAAAAACCAAACTGTATAGCAAACACCGTACACCGTCAAACAGATGCATACATCCCAAGTAAAGACTGAGTATCAACGGAATGAACCAATAACCTATTCACAAGATCCCCAGTCGAACAGGAATACCTAACTCCATTGACCTCATAATCCACTTCCGGCGGAACCTCCAATACCATATTCAGAGCAGTACCCCCTCTTGGGGTTGGCTTCAGACCCGCCGCTAATACCTTAATCCCATTAAGGGAAAACGAATGCCCATACCGTAAATACGTAGGTGCAATAAGATAACGACCATCTACACTATAATTTCCTGTAAACAGAAGATTACCTTTACTCCGTCTACGTTTACCCATGTCCCAAATTTCCAATACCCCATTATCTGATTTCGCCAGATACCTACGATCATACAAATCCGAGGTATCCGAAACATTCCACCCATCCACGCCCCCGAAAAGCACCTCATTAGGGATAGTGGGATGAACCCGGTCTCCTAAAAGAAAACTCAACACTTCCTTAGCTCGACCACTTACAGTGGGTACCGATTTGTAACTTGCTCTGAGATACAAATCATCCACGTCCAAATTCAGAATTCGCATCGAATACCCCTCCATTAGGTTTCAATTTGCAAGACACCCTCGAAAATCTCTGACAAAGTAAACAGAAACCACTCATGCAGATTATCAGAACCCCGCAAGATTATCTTGCTCGGGGCGTAGTTAATTAGCGCAACGACAACTAAGTCCTCCTTCTCATAATCCGCTTCATACAGGTGACCAAAATCCCTCTCATAATCCATCAACTCGCCTTGCTCATTGACAAACTCAATGCTTTGATCCGAACCACAAGTCACATAAATTACCCCTGAACGGGTACCCATAGCTTGTAAAGCTGTACGCATCAAAGAAATGTACTGCTTTAGTTTAACCTTACCTTCGAAATCCTTATCCGTATTACGCTTAACTCCCATATCGTCCAGCTTCGACGATAAGTCCAGATCAGCCTTGAGACGCTTCAGATTTTTCCTTCTACGGTACTCATTCATATCTATTACAGAAGTCATTCCATCAACCCCTGAATAACAAAATAGAGTACCACGTTGTGGTACTCTAACATAAGATTTACTTACCGGAGGGGTCCTTATACTGCATCCTGCATTTCGACTTCTTCCGATTCCAAGGCGGTAATGGTTTCCACCAGATCGTACAACTCCGCCTCTTGCTCCAGCTTGGCCTCCAGCAAGCTGAAAACGAACCGTTTCCGTTCATTACCGGGATCTACCCCAAAGAGCATATTAGAGATATCCCGCACGATTTGATCCCGGACATTAATGGTCAACGGTACCAAACGCCGGGTCTCAGGATTCATCGTGGTCTCCCACAGCATGTCAGGATCGTTTTCACCAAGACCCTTGGAGCGGTTGATCTTCACCACATTCAGACGTTCCTTCCTAGCCTTCTCGATCAACTCATCCCGCTCTTGCACGTTGTAAGCGAACCACGAAGTCCCGTTGGACAGCACCAACTCGAACAACGGCGTTTCCGCTACATACACCTTGCCCGCTTCCAAAAGCTTCGGGAACAGGCGATAGAAAATCGTGTACAGCAGAACCCGAATTTGCTGACCGTCGATATCAGCGTCAGTGGTGATAATAATCTTATCCCAATCAAGGTTATTGATATCGAACAACTCGCCATCCCCGATGTCTACCCCGCAACCAAGGGTTGCGATGATATCCTTTACCTCTTGGTTGTTGAGCAGATCTTCGATACTGGCCTTTAACCCGTTCATCGGTTTACCCTTCACAGGCAAAAGAGCCTGGAAGCGAGCATCCCGTGCATCCTTACAGGAACCCTTAGCCGAATCACCCTCGACGATGAACAGCTCTCGTTTCCGAGGATCACGTTCCTCGCAATCCACGAACTTTTCCGCCTTCTCCCGCCGCTTGCTGTTAGCTTTCAACGCCAGACGTTGCCGAGCCTCCAGCTCCTTCGCTTCCTTCCGAGCTTGAGCGGCGACCAAGACGTTCTCCAACATTTCCATGAACTCGGGGATCTGCCGAGCTTCAGCTTCCTCCAGCAAGTCCCTCACCGTATTCATAACCAATTCGTACAGCACCAAACTGTCCGAACGGTCTTTCGTTTGGCCCTGCAACGATGCCAGAACCGCACTGGAATACGTCATACCCATGACACTCAGGAAGTCCGAGTAGTCAACAGGCTTGATATCCAGACCCCGAGCTTTACCCAACTTACGGAAATACTGGGTAACAGCCTCATCAAAGGCAGTATGATGTACCCCGCCATTCATTACTGAGGTATTGTGGTAAAACAAGCGACGACTCCTAGTCTCCGAGGTAATCGCCAGCAAGAGTTCCACCTTCGCCACATACTTACTGCCTTTGAAGGTGCCGCTGGTCTCACGGGATTTCGACAGAATGATCTGAACGCTTTCTTCCCCAACCGACTTTTTGAGGTAGTCCTCAAAAGACATCGGTTCAAAGACATACGTCCGATGCGTTTTGCACTGATCATCGAACGTAATTTTCACTTGGTTCAGGATTGCCTGAGCTTCCAGCAGATTGATGAACATTTCCGCCGGAAAATCCACATTCGAGAAAACCTCCAACGAAGGCTTCCAATGAATGTAGGTTCCCGAAGGCTCATTCCCTTGCGGGCCTTCCACTGCCGGAGCATCGGGATCAATCGGTTCGCCGTTACGGAACTCCTTGGTGAAGGATTTACCGTCCCGATAAGACGTAACCTTGAAGTAATCCGAAGTGTACTGCGTAGAAGCCGCACCCAAGCCATTCAAACCGATGGAGTAAACATAAGTCGGATTGTCGTCATCATACTTACCCCCGGCATACAGCTCGTTGAAGATCAGATCCCAGTTGTACCGTTGCTCCCGATCATTCCACCCCATCGGGACGCCACGTCCAAAGTCGCGCACCGAAATGGAGCCATCTTCATGATATACCACGATTAACTCTTTCCCAAACCCGGCACGGGCTTCGTCCATGGAGTTACCAACTATCTCCTTAACGGTATGGAAAGCACCGTTAATATCGTTGGAACCCAACATAACGGCAACCCGTTCCCGAACCCGTTGCGCTCCCTTCAAAGCCTTGATACTGTCGTCCCCGTAGTTGGACAACTGCGATGCCCTCAGTTCTTCACTCATACTCCAACCTCCAGACACAAATAAAATAGCCAATCATAATGAAAATGATCCCAAGCCAAATCCGAAAACCTGAATTAAACACAAAATTTTCGACTCAGAACAAAATTAAATTTCAATGACTCTCGACACGCCTCCCAACTTCAAAACAATATTGAAAACCCACAAAAATTTGAACCTTAAGGATTCCAACAGCAAGAGAAATACAATTCTACCTATATTATATCATAAATTTTCCACAAATTCAAGAGAAGTCAGTCTACCATCTTCATTTTACAAGCCAATCTCCACACAAAACAAGCAGTATCCCAATCAACCCATCAAGGTTTGGACGTTTAAGCCCGCTATCTCAGAAGACTTGGTCGAATCGACATGCATAAGTTTATCTCGAACGACCTCAACTCCACCCTGAGTACCAGAATCCGCCTTCACTTCAAACGGAACCAATAAATCCAAGCGGACTACCCCCTCATTCGGGTTGATAAGATACCGCAAACCCTTACTATTATACCCCGTTCGTACCGAGGAACTCCAATACCCGATAACAAACGTTGGTAAACCATGCTTGGCTCGTTCACTCAACAAATCCGCCAAAGCAACCCAACCACGCTCCGTGGTATTTGCGGTGGCCTCCAAAATACACAAATCTGCACAAATAAAATCGTAGTAAGACAAATCTGTTCGCTGTAAGACCCGATAACCCTCAATTGCCAGCACCAAATCGGGAGATACATCCTTATAAGTGGAACTCTCAGAATGCTCCTTCAGCGAAGAAACATGGTAGTCCCCCACTCTCTGCAACCCATACAACGTATTGCAAGAGATATAAGGTGTTACCCCCAAACCTTTTTCGAGGGCTAATCGCTGGGCTCCATACACAAACGCCTTGATATCTACCAAATTGTGCGGAACATAAATGTAGCAACTAATACTTGGAACCTTCCCCGAGTATAAGTCCTTATTGATTCGCTCCAACAGATTCGCCACTTCATTAATTGAAGCGACCGAATAATTTTCCAAGAGCTTCATATTGAAAAGCTCAATACCTGAAGCCCGAACCTTCTCATACTGCGGAGGAATCTCCAACTTCTCGAAAAAGTTGGTTCCCTTACCGTCCGGTTTGCTCAAAACTTTAGTAATATTCCGGCATTCAGGACAGTCCACCACCCGTTTTAAGGACTCCATATAAATTCTTCCGTTCTTGCATCCATATTTACAAGAGGACATAACGATACCCCCACATCACTATATGTCAATGAACCGCCCGATTCGCTTCCCCGAAAACTTCCTCTTTAACAACCTTCAGAATGAAGGTACATACCTTAAAGGTACACTCCGACAAAATCGGGCTTTCCAAGATCATCTTATACTTAGACTTCGTCACCGATTTACGAAGTACCCCCAAGAGATCGTCAACTATCTCCGGCGGGAAAGTATTATCCACCTTAACAGGCACTCCCAAGAGAGACCCTACAACTACCTTGAACAGAGCCTCATAAGAAGCAAAATTCTCATCAATATCCAATTGAAGATACATAGGATCGCAAGCATCGAATCTATCTTTAACGTAGTGGGAGAACGTCAAGACAATCGTTCTCGCCATCTTCCGAATATTGTTGTTTGTAATCATGAAGAACTCCCCCAAAATTAGTCGTAGCTACACCATTACCCATCTTCCTCCGTATCCTCTTCATCCGATTCGGGAGAATACTGTTGGGCAGGGACAAAAAGAGCTTTGTTGTCGTCCGAGTTGATTGCCGTTAAAACAAGACTTTTACCAGTATTAGTAAACGATGCACTAGCATTTACCCGCAACTTGAGATTTTGCTCCACAAATTTCTTTTCTTTCCCCATAGCTACCAACAACCATACGGACTTTCCATAAATGTCAAATTCCCGAGTAATACGCCCCTCAAATTGTACCATCTTCTGCGGATTCGGATCAATACTATACAGAATACAGTTATCGCAGGTTTTTAGATCCAAACCACGGAGAACGTTGGTAATTAAAACATCATATACCCCGTTATTGAAAGCTTCCACAACCTCGGTACGAACCTTGGCATTGCTAGTCCGGCCTTGTCCGTTCAAAACTGCCACCTTGTAACCCAACTGCTCCTCAATAATCCGAGCCATCTCTTGCTGAGCCTCAACGAAACTGCAATACACCAAGGCTTGACTAGAGAAGGTACCAACCGTCTCCTCAAGAATATGCAAAAGAACCGCTAATTTTGGGGTTGTTTCCGGTGTAAACGGAACATTTCTATTCACCTTCGTCGGATAATCCGTTACCAAACGGTACAAACTGGTCTTCTTATTCAACTCCCGTTGCTCTGGAGAAAGCGGAACAAGAATCGTCCGATAAACATTCCCCTCATACTTAGCTCCCAGACCTCTACGAGTACGAGACAAATATCGCAAAGAAATGGCTTCCTTGAACTCCTCTTGATTCTTGTACCCCACCGTTTTGAATCCATATACCCCACGCTGACGCTTCACATAGCGTTTTTCAAACTCCGTTACCGTAGGTAGAAAATGCTCATCCAAAAGGTTCAACTGGTTATAAAACTCCCGCAAATGAATCTCCAAAGGAGTCGCATTCAGCAGAATCTTCCGCTTATGAAACTTAAACAACGCCCTAGCATTCAAATAATACTCCGAAGTCGAGTTTTTCAAAATACTACTCTCATCCACCACAATCAAATCGTAAGGATACTTTGCCGCATAAGTCAGAAAATCGGGATTTAACAACAGAGAGTGACATCCCACTACCCCGTAGTGGCGTTTATCCCTATTAGAGCGAAGATAGCGTTCAAAGACCGCTTTCTCTCCACTTTCCAACAACCCTACATACTCACCTGTAAAGCGAATCAACTTATTCCTAATCTGCCCCGCCGACGATTTCTCCGTCAAGAAGCAGAAGGTAAACTCTTTCCCTTGGCTCCTATACAACTTCTTCAATACGTTAATCAAGCCCGCTACTTGCACGGTCTTCCCCAAACCAACCTCGTCCCCAAGCAGAGCAGACTCCGCATAGAACATAAAGGCTACCCCAATGGTCTGAGCGTCTGCCAAAGTACCTACCCCAATATATTGGGAATAGTCCTTGGAGAAACCCTCCAAAGTCCCGTGCTCCCGCTCATAGCTCTCTGCATCCGAAATAATATCCGTTATGACCCAATCCGGCACATCGGTAATACAGTGCTTTAAGCTAGGTACCGACTTGAAGTCCTCAGATTGAAGAGCTAATAATTGACTGCATTGTTCATCCGACAAAGTCCCTTGAAAATACTTACCCTCATAATATCTGATATTTTTAGCCATTATTACCCCTCCAATACCTTCGACTTCCTATATCTTTCATAGCACCAACACAACAAACGTTGCCTTTCAAGATCCTTCGGATGCCGTAAATACCAAACATACTGAGCAATAACCGCTTGGGCTTTTTTACTCCCTTTCTCAGCATCTTGTCCGATAATCTTGGCTTCGCCCGCATACAGACGATCCAAAACCTCAGACAAGGAAATAGACGGTTGTTTCGGTTTATTACGTTGCTTTTTCGGATTTCCCATTTTAACCACCAAAAGATTTTATAGAAGTATAACCTATAGAAAAGATCCCAAATCAACTCCATAAAAAAGCGACACCTTCTAAGGTGTCGCTTAGAAAATTTATACTAGAAAGGTATGAATGCCCGTGTGAGGGGGATGAAGATGGACGACAAAAGCATCAAGAGCATTCCTTGATCATATTTCCAGTCTCATCAAAAGAAATCTTGCAAACTCGGGTGTCGGCCGTCAACTCTGCATCCGTCATTTCCCGTACCCCGACAGCGACCGCAACCTTCGACTCGGATTCAACATTAGCAGTCACTTCAACTTTAACTTCCTCTTCCACCGGAGCCACGTCCATAGTCGGCTCCTCTGCCTTCACCGAAAGAACCTGAGTATCTCGGGAACCATCGACGTAAACCGTTACCCCTTTGCAACCCAAACGCCAAGCTTCCATGTAAAGTCGCTTATTATCCTCAACCGTGAAAGTGGAAGGCGCATTGCAGGTCTTCGAAATGGCACTATCGACCCAACGTTGAATGGTGGCTTGCACTCGCACATGCTCCATCGGCGTCAAATCTTGCGCCGAAACAAACCATGCGGGCAGTTCATCTACCCCGTGTTTCTCCTTATACTCCTGAGCAATTGGAGTATCCACCGGAATAAACTTACCAAGACGACCGGAACGATAATACTTGAAGGCAAAGTAAGGTTCTACCCCCGTGGAGACTCCTACCATGGTACCTGTGGAACCCGTGGGAGCTATGGTCAGGGAGCAGACATTCCGAATACCCTTCTTCCGAATCTCCGCCTTAACTTCCTCCGGCAGAGTTTTCACAAACCCCGACTGCAAATATTTTTCCCGGTCAAAGAAGGGGAACGATCCTTTCTCTTCCGCCAGATTACAAGACTCCAGATAGGAAGTCACTGCAATAAAGCGGAAGATTTCGTCCGTTTTCCTTAACATTTCCTCCGAGCCGTAAGGCAACTCCAGCTTGATCATCAGATCCGCCAAGCCCATCTCGCCCTTACCGACCCGGCGTTCTCCTTTCGCCATCTTTTCGTTCTCCTCCAAGAAATATGGAGAAAGATCAATAACGTTATCCGCAAAACGCTGGGAAACTCGAGAAACTTCCTCCAGCAGTTCCCAAGCAACATCATGCTTCGCTTCATCATACATTTTTGCCAGATTGATGGCAATCAAGTTGCATACCCCATATTTCGGGAGCGGTTGCTCACCGCATGGGTTTGTTACCAGCAACGGAGCGTAGTACCACGAGTTCGACATGTTATTGCAGTTATCAATGAAGATTACCCCCGGCTCCGCCGAGTAACGAGCGCAAATATTGATCAAGTCCCACAAAACCTCAGCTTTTAAGGTATGATACACTTTTACCGGGAGTCCTTGTTCCTCCCACTTCCGAACATCTCCGATTTCATGCCAATAATCGTTATAGAATTTCTTCTGCTCCGGCGTGAAACGTTCCAAATCAGGATAACGCAGATGCCAGTACCCGCCGGACACTACAGCTTGCATGAAATCGTTGCTCACCAGCACCGAAATATTGGCTCCCGTCATGAAATTGGAATCTCTTACCCCCTTCGGGGTACCATCCGCATCCCGAACCAAGAAATACTCCGCCCGAGAACGAATATAATCGTCGGGAATCTCCCGAATGATCTTATCCAAAATCCACGGGTTTTGGATCTTGCAAAGAATAAATTCCACTACATCAGGATGCCAATCGTACATGGCAATCATTTGAGCGCCTCGACGAGAACCACCCTGAATAATCAACGGCGTCAGGTTCGACAGATAACCGCCCCAACTCACCGCCCCGGATGAAAATCCGTTAACCCCTTCCACCGGAGCCTTGGCAGGTCTAAGGGTGGAAATATTGGAACCCACACCACCGCCACGGGACATGATCTCCGTAGCCACTCCAATATGTTCAATAATACCGCCCCGAGAATCCCTCATATTCGGCAGAACAAAGCAGTTAAAGAGAGTTACCCCCGCATCCGAACCAGCTCCGTAAAGAATACGCCCACCGGGGATAGCATACATATTCTTCAGCATCCAGTAGAACTTCTTAAACCAATAGCGACGTTTTTCACGGGTAGTCTCCACACTGGCAACTGCCCTCGCTACCCGGAAAGCGATCTGCTCCCAATAAATTTCCAAAGGCTTAATGATCGTCGATTTATGTCTGGTAACCGCCGAAAGGTCTACCCCTTCAACAAAGTCGGGATACTCCACTCGAACCGTTACCTTGTCTCCCTCAATATCCGTGACCACGCCGTACCCCTGCATCGGGAACTTGGGGTCATCCTTCACGGTAAGTACCACGGTATCCCCTTTCTTAAGGGTAGTAAGAGTATTATCCCGCAGAGAATAACGATCCAACATCACCAGCCGCTGTAAACCTTCCAGCTTGGTTAAAGTCGAACCTACCTCCGAAGGACTTATAACTGAAGGAAATAAACTGTACTCATCCTTCAACAGTTGAGCGTGCGCCATTCTAACTCCTCCCCGAATTTTTGGTCGTACAGAGTATAATTCTAGGTGCCCTAAAATTTTAGATTGGGGCCGAAAAAGTCGCAATTGCCCCGAAAAAAGTTTCGACTGTACTTAAATAAAAAGGCTCTCATATAGTATCAATAAGAGAAAACTAGCTTGACCCTAACTCCGCCGACTATAAAAACTCCAAAGAAAATAGGAGTTATGCCTACAACGGCGATAAAAATAAAGAAGAAACAAAATTAAACTAAGTATTTTCCACCAAGAACTTAAAGAAAGCCCAAAGAAAACTCATATTACCCCTGATAGCACCAGTAATCCACGAAATCTAGTCGGAAATAAACAAAAGACTGCCTTTTGGCAGTCTTTTGTGGCATTGAACGAAATGAAACTCGTTACAAAAAAGCCCGAGATGGTATCACGGCTTTAGAGGTTCGAAGGTTTCAGGATACACAAACCCCAAGAAGCGGGCGAACCGACCGTTGACACTGTTACAAAAACATAACCGTAACTTGGTCATAAAAATACCCCCGCGAAGGGGGAGTTATTGTCAGGTATTAAGATTGATAGGCTGTATAACCTTCCTCCGCCGCCAGAGCCTCAAACCGCTTGAGGTGATACTCATAACGGGAACGCTCTTTCGGCGTATCTCCGTAAGTGTAACCGTACTGCTCACAGAACTGCGAGAAGTAAGGATAGAACCCCTTCTGCTTACAGTGCATTAGATACGATACGATTTCAGTGTCCAATAAATCATCGGGATCGTCGGGATCATCGTAAAGGGACGAAAGATCCACCGGAAATTCCTTAGACTCCCAACACCGACACAACTCTCTGTAAAGAACATTGCAACGACTGCAATAAAACAGCTCGTCCAAAGTACATACCCCCGAGCCAAGATTTTACTTTCAATATAACACAAATGTCCAGTTATGTCAATATGTTATCCCACTGTATTTACCCCTATATGAAAAGATATAGGCTCCGGGGAGCCGGAGCCATTGGAATCAGGTGAGTGGTTAAAGTACCCCCGCTGTTGACTTTTCCGATTCCTTCTCGGTGGTGCAGGTGTAGAGCATACCCCCAAAGATGCGACGAAGCTCGGAAACAAAGGAATCTCGACCATAGCAGTTGAGAACATGGACGTTATCTTTGCTTGTCCGACTACGAATGAAGTAAAGGACGCTATGGGACGAATAAGTGCGAATATACAGAATGATATCCGCACGATTGACCGCACCCTCCAATTCGTTGAAACCGGCTTGATCCGCAACAGCCGGAATGAATTCGAAAGTACCCCCACGAACGGTGATCTCCTCTTCATACATATCCCGCTGAACCGGATGTCCGAGAACCAAGACCCGCTTCCCTTCGAACATCTCCGATTCCAGCGTGCCCCGATTGAGGAGCTTTTTATAGGTTTGGATGCGTTGCTTCAGTTCCTCACATTCCACCAGCAACTGCTGAATCTCCTTATCCTTCTCCTGCAACATCTTCAACGCTTCATCCAACTGTAAGTTGGCCGCCCACATGGAGGAAGATAAGGTATTCCGCAACTCCGCATTTTGGACTTCCAAATCCGTTTGACGACGTTTCTCCTCGCCAACAGATAGAACGCCAGAGCATCCAACATATACTTCTCGTAAATGATAAATTCCAAATCCTCAAACAAAGTGAGGACGTAATCGGCTCCCTCATCATCACCTACCGCCCGAGCCACGAAATACAGGTCAGTGCGGCGGAGAGCTTGCAGTAAGCGATCCTTATCTTCGCAAAGCGGTTGGAAAAACTCCAGATACTTGTCGGTATAATTAAAGACTTTGAAGTCCGCCCTTTCCGGCGTCCACTCCTCAAACTCGCTTCGAAACTTTTGATACCCCCGACGATAACCCTCCAACACCAGCTCGTATCCCGATTGTACCCCACGGGAGAACCAGCGGTTCAGAATCTTCCGTATGATATACACCCGCTTATTCTTGGAACCCTTCTGCTGACGGGGAATCTTGGTACCAGTCCGAGAAGCGAAAGATAACAGGTCTCCCGTATCCTGTGAGGTCAGCCAACCCTTCAACATAGACAAGGCCAGAATGTTCTTCTCCCCATAAAGCTCAATCGCCGTACCGACCAACTGCTTCATCCGTAACCGGGTTTCCGGTTGCTTTAACTCCTCCATTGAAAAGCCATCCGAAAGAAAATTGGCTTCTTTTAAGAAGGAGTCCAAATCTGAGAAGCGATCCAAAATTTCCTCCGTAGCAAATTCCTTATACAAACGCATTCACACACCCCCTTAAAAATTGGATAATCCTATTATACCATCCATGTCGATAGATGTCAAAATTAGATGCATAAGTTTTGAATGATGTCCAATAGAATACCCCACTTGGGGGTGGGGAGGGATTACTCAAACAAAAGCTCGCCTGTAGTAAGATTGAAAGAAGGATGAGGGCCGTTGATGATTCTTACCGCAGGAGGTATCACTCCAACCTGCTTTGCTTGTGTCAAGTAGAGGTACATATTTCTCCGTCCCTCGCTATTCGCAGAATGCAAATAAATCGTATCCGCAAAAAGACCCTCGGCTACCAGTTGATTGACCAACCACTTCCCATGTTTCTCAGGAATACCCCGATCACCCAAATCGTGATCCAAAGAAAGTACCCCCACCCTGCCCCGGAAGGTCCGCATCAACTCCAAAGCACCTTCTGCACTACGCGCCAAGAACCAACTCGGATGCTGAGGGCAGTTTCTTACATCATCCACGAAAATATTTACCTTATACAAAGCGGAACCTCCTAACAGACTATAAGAAAACCGTCTTGATCTTGGTATTCAGGGCATTTCTAGGATACCCCAGCGCATTGTTGATTAAGCGACAACCCTTATAGGTGTAACCATTCGGCTCATGGATGTGGCCGTAGCACCAAATCTTACCCCTAGCCCTTTCAACAAGCGTTTGACCATCGAAAAAGTAGAAGGAATTCAAGTCCTTGTCCGAATAATACTCATAACGCACATGCGTCCAATCCGGTCCAACATGAGTGATAACCACATCAAGGTCGAAAAGGATGTCCTCCAGCTTAGCGTATTCCTCTTCAAAAGAAGGAAGACCCTTGATGTAACGATTATCGTTCATCCGCAAACGCCAATAGAACTCGACGAACTCTTTAGGATGATTCCCCACCTGAACTCCATACTGCATATCGTACCACATTCCGATTCCGCCGAAAGTTACATTATCAATGAAAACCGTATCACCCTCCAAGAAATAGACGTTCTCCAGATGGGATACGGACTCCTTCATATGCTTCCAGCGGTCTAAAGAAGTTGAAAAATCGTCACGGACTTCTCGAACCAAATAAAGATCATGGTTGCCTCGGACAAGTAAGATATACTCATATACCTCTTTCAAAGTCTCCAAGGCTACTCTATTTTGACCATTGAAATGACCCAAATCGCCCGCTATCACCAACACCTTCGAAGGAGAAGCGGGAAGAAGGCTCCGAATATGGTCGCGAGTCAACTCATTAAGAACACTCACCGGATAATCCCTGGGAGAAATCCATTTGTCAAGATGCAAATCGGAAATTAGATCAAAACTTTTCAAAATATCACCTCAAAAACATAGGTAAAAATGACCGAAACTACTCAAATACTAGTAATAAAACTTTGAAAGCAAGTCGCTAAATCTAAAAATTTAGCGTATCTGTATCAAAACAGAGAATATTAGTAACAAGAAAAGAGAGAACAAATCAGGTGTGTCTATTTGACACACCTGACTACACCCATCGAATATCAATAGGTTACCGTACCCTCATAAACACCCTTTGCCGTCAAGTAACACTTCCGACAAACCGGTTTGTACTCGTCATTACCCCCAATAAGGATCTGCTCACCATCAAATACCGGCTTCCCATTTTGGAACCGCATATTGAAGGTGGCTCGATGAGAACAATACCAGCAAACCGTTTTAACCTCTTCGAGCCTAGCTCCAAGCTCAATCAATCTCTTACTTCCAGAGAATAAATTTCCCTGAAAATCTGTCATCAACCCATAACATATTACTGGCGTGTTCAATAAGTCCACAATTTTTGCTAATTCATCAATTTGAGCCTCAGACATGAACTGAACTTCATCCACTAATACACAATCTGGTTTGTGTTCTAGCACATAATTAAACATTGTCCCCAATTCCAATATACCAATCTGAATAGCTTCAACTTGCGTATTAATAGCCCTAGATCCGACATACGGCCCAGATCTCGTGTCTAAAGAGGACTTAAAGATAACCGCCCTTTTACCTTGCTCATGATAGTTATGATGAACCATCAATAATTGAGCCGATTTACTACTATTCATAGTCCCGTAGCGAAAATACAACGTAGCCATACACCCAACCCCCACAATAGCGAAAAATAATAGCTACCTTACATAAGGTAGCTATCTTTACTTATCCTAAAGGTGACCGCCTTGATACCATTACTTACGCTCATTAATACTCAAGGCATTTTTCGTATCAATTACGGTATCTTCAATCTTCACATTGAGAGTTCTCGTATAGTCAATAACTTTCCACTCACCAGAACGGTTTACTAAATTCACAACCGACTCCGTATCCATATTACCGCTAGCCGTCTCAAAAACTTCCCGCAACGTCACACTGACATAAACATTCGTAGTGGTATTCCAAGCTACGATATAGTTAATCTTCCTAGTGGCATCAGGAATAGCGGTGATATAACTCGAAATCTTCTGCAAAGCCATATCCGAAATACCGATATCCACTACCTCAGAGAAAGCCTCAGTATCAACCTTAGCATTAAAGACAACTTCCGCAAACTTCTTCAGCACTTCTTCAACCTGACGACGGTTTTCAGCCGTAAATGCCTCACCAGAATACTGAATCTTTTCAGAAATTCCGCTGACATTCTTAATCAACGAAATTGGTTCACCAACCAACTCAGACTTCAACAGGTGTACCCCACGAATCCGAATGGTATCATCGTTATCCAAAACCAAGGTGTAAATATACTGCTCATTGTAGGTCGGTAACGACATATTTGCTCCTTTTGCACGAATCTTAGTACTCCGATTTACCAACACCGAAACATTCCGACCCAATCTACTCAAAACTTTGAAATTATACCCATCAATAGAATTGTAAGTGTAATTCCGCAAATCCTCATAATACTTGTCGATGGAACCATAATCAGCAAATAAATTATTCAAACCAACGTCATTTGACTCCTCTACAGCCTTATGATAAGAAATCAACAGCCTATCAATAAAAGGCTTCAAAACTTCCAAACCTACACCAGAATACCCCGAATAACGTTCGAGAATCTTATTCCAATTGTCCAACTCGAAGCTCTTCAAATACAAAGCTTCCAAACCTAAATCCGTTTCTTCGCCCAAATTCAAGTTATACTTCATAACGTACCTAACAACCATCGTCGCACTGTTAACAAACTCCGAATCTTTTACCAAACCTTCATAAGTGAGTTTCCCTAAACCACCCGAATCCTGATTATACGCCCGAGTTCTGTCTGCTAAAGATACCCCTTGTTGCTCTGCAAAAACCCTTTCCAAAGAACCCCAACGATTTTCAAACTCCTCCAAGGCAATCTGGGCTTCTTCCTCCCTACCCCTGTACTTGAGGGTCAAATAGTTAATATAGTCCGTGTACCTTTGTTGCTTCAACGACTCTTCATTTTCCGATCCATTGGGGATGCTACTTTTCGGAATTACATCCTTGTAAACTCCCGTGGTCTTATAAGTAACATCAACAAAATACAACCGAGAAGCCGGATCGAACCCAAGAATATCAATATTGGTTCTTCTCCACTCATAAGGAGTCCTAGCAAACTCCAATAACAAATAATTCAGGAAGTCCTCATTGATAAGCACACCCCCATCATCCTCATTTTGTTTACCCCGCAACGCCTTCTCAACACGCAACAGAAGATTGTTGATAGCACTCCTATCCTTATCACTGACCGCAATAAGATTACTAGTATCCACCATAATCGAGTCACTTACGGCCCGATAAATAATCCCTTCACGCTCATCTGCAGTAAGCTGAGCTAACCTCGTTCCTGCAACTTCCTCCAAAGTTAACGGAGGAACATCTTTGATATCATTAGCTCCACAAGCCGTCAATAAAAATACCCCGCTTAACAAGATACATGCAACCCTACGCAACCTTCGTCACACCCTTACTATAAAATGATTTTGCCTTTCTTGATACCGATAAGAGAACGATTCTCATGCATACGTATATCTTCAATCGAAAAATATTTACGAACTTCAGCAAGATCCCTGATAGAAGGATTCAACCGAAGGAATTCAAGCAAAGTCATACCCTTCTCGTATTTAATAGAGGAATCAGGTTCCTCCTGAGAAGGAACTACATCCACAGTTTGAACGGTAGTCGGACGAGAAGGCATTGGGGGAACATGAGCAGACTGACTTACAGAAGTCTTAGGAACCGCAACTTTAGATTCAGATTCATCCTCGAACTCATCTTCTTCATTGCTGTCCATATTCCAACTTTCTGAATCATCTTCCTCTTCATCGCTACCCATATTCCATTCCTCTGGATCATCTTCCTCTTCGTCACTATCCATATTCCAATCTTCCAATTCATCTTCCTCGTCACTATTCATGTTCCAATCGTTGGAGTCCTCCTCTTCCTCCTTATCTTCCATACTCCAACCATCAGAATATTCTTCCTCCTCTTCTTCATCGTCCTCCATATTCCAATCTTCGGAGTCATATTCCTCGTCCTCGTCACTATCGCCCATGTCCCAGTCCTCGTCGGAAGATTCATCTTCGTCAGATTCATCCTCGTCCATAGACCAACCCTCGGAATACTCCTCCTCTTCTTCAGTATCCATATCCCAACCTTCCGAATCATCTTCAGACTCGTCTTCCTCAGAATCCATATCCCACTCCCCGGAGTCCTCTTCCTCATCCTCCATTGACCATTCCTCAGGGTCTTCCTCCTCATCTTCCATAGGCCACTCTTCAGAGTCATCCTCCATTTCATATTCCTCAGAAGAATCGGACTCCTCATCCTCGAACTCCTCAATATCAGAAGAAGAACTACCTACCATAGAAGTAAGCCTACTGTAAACATCTACAGTAAGGTTACCCACAGCAGTATCAAAATTACCAGAATTAGTATCAATATCACTAACAGATGTATCAATGTCACCGACAGATGTATCAATATCTTCGCCATTTGTAACAATATCTCCATCAGAAGATCTGATACGCCCTCGATTACGATTCAACTTTACCCCCAACTCAAGGGAAGCTAAAAACGAATCCTTGTCCCTGTCAATCTTCATACTACCCTACTCCTTACTCTTTATCCCATAAATCAAAACTGTCGTCCTCGTGCGCCATACGCAACAATTCTTCCACATCAGACTTATCCAATTTAGGAGTAGATGCAATAGATTTAGCAACATAAGGGGTTTCTTCAACCACCATCTCAATATTTGACCTAGTATTCGACTGAATACCCCCTAACACATACCGTTTCTCGTACAGAGAACCCTTCACGCTTTCAGGCTCAATTTTTGACCAGAACCTACGCAAGAAGTCAAAGAATTCAATATTCGCATCGTTAGAA
>NICF_comb_assmDRAFT_10000900_pt1 | contig 24269 bp, 20 predicted proteins | sample NewIslPassag4_SG_FD_11279 | JGI IMG/M metagenome (IMG submission 11279) | reverse complement strand
GGAACAGTTGTTACCGGGACATCCGCACAATACGTTAGGCCGCAGACCGCATACGTTAGTAGTGCAGTTCATCAGGAAGGAGGTCATCCGATGAGCTACGCCGGAAAAGCGGGTTGGTACACTTCGGCAGGGGTCATCCTGGTCCTGTTCATTCTGCTGGTCATCGTCTCGCGCTCCTTCCTGTACTAAAAGAAGGAGCAGCGCATAGCCGGCGCCCGACCGGGCGCACCAAGAACGTGAGGACGGCGGCCCGGCGGCTGCCGTCCTCATGTTTATGAAGACAAGAACCTGACGCCCGAGCCGCGCGAACGCAGGCAGCCGGCCGGGACCCGACGACGATCCCGGCCGGCCGCTTTCGCTTCGTCGCCGTCTTATTCGCCAACGTACAGCGGATAATACGGCTCCCTGGTCTTGGGCAGACGGAGCTCCAGAATGCCGTCCTTGAACGACGTCCGGGCCCGCCTCGGATTCACGGCTTTCGGCAGCGGAATGACCTGCTTCGTTCCGGACGGCAGCTTGATCCGCACCTTGTGGCAGCTGATCGCCGTCTCCAGTTCGCGGGGATGGATCCCGTCCGGCAGCCGCAGGCGCACGATGACGCTGCGATGCGTTTCGAACGTATCATAGCCCAGCGCGCGGCCGAAAACCGATTGCGGAAACTTCGACTTGAGCTCCTGGTCGATATACCGGTTGATCGAATTCTGCACGACATCCGAAAGCCAGGATGAGTCGACGATGCCGCCGCGGGTGAAATCCTTGGGCAGAAACGGGAACGCCTCCAGCATCGTTTTCTCGAAGGCATCCCATTGTTCCTGCGGCGTCTGCTGCTTCATGGTCCGCGCCCCTTTCCCTTGTCGCCTTCCCTGCTACAGCATATATCGGATGGGCGCGGTCGGTGCATGGCTCCCGCTGACGGCCCTTCAGACCTCTCCCGCAATGCGCACGCCGGCGGCTTCCTGATAGCAGATGCTGACCACCGAGAAGTCGGATTCGCGCGCATCGCCGTCCCGGTTCGCCACCATGCGGTAAACCTGATGCGCCGCGCCGCCGAGAAACACCGGCGTTCCCGTCTCTTCGGCCAGCTGCACGGCCAGCTGGATATCCTTCAGCATGAGCTTGAGGGCGAAACCCGGCTCGTAGCTGTCCTTCAGGATCGTGTTCGGAATCCAGTCTTCCAGCAGCCGGTTGCCGCCCGTGGAGACCTGGATGATCTCCCGCATCAGCCGGCCGTCGACGCCGGCCTTCACGCCGATCGTCAGCGCCTCCGCATTGGCCGCCATGATCATCGCCGCAAGAAAATTGTTGCAGAGCTTCACGATCTGGCCGCTGCCGACGGGGCCGGTATGGAAAACCCGCCCGCCCACGACCTGAAGCAGCGGCAGATAGCGGTCATACACCTCGCGATCCCCGCCCGCCATGACGGCCAGGGTTCCGTCGGCGGCTTTCTTCGGCCCGCCGCTGACCGGAGCGTCCAGCACATCGATGCCGCGCTCCTGGAGCCGCTCCGCCGTCCGCTTGATTCCGTGCGGCGATACCGTGCTCATGTTCAGGAACAGGGCGCCTGCGCGCATCGACGCCGCAAGCCCCTGCTCAAACAGCACTTCGTCGATCTGCGGCAGGTTGGGCAGCATGGAGAACACGACGTCCGCCTCGCTTCCGGCCGCCCGCAAATCCTCGATCCGCTCCGCCCCTTCCGCCAGCAGCCGCAGCACCGGCTCCTGCCTGCGGTGCGGCAGCACCATCACCCGGTGTCCCGCCTTCAGGAACAGGCGAGCCATCGGCTCTCCCATCATGCCGGTCCCCAGCACCACGATCTTCACGCAATTAACGCCTCCTTGGCCGCTAATAAGTTCATGAAACCCGTCCGTTCATGCAATGGCCGACGTCCGCCCCAGCAGCGCATCCAGTCCGGCGCACTCATAGCCGTGGGCGGCGGCCACCGCCGGGTACACCACACGGCCTTCCGCCACGTTGATGCCCTTCGCGAGCGCGGGGTTCTCCAGCGCCGCCTGCTTGTAGGGCTTCGCCGCCAGCTGAAGCCCGAACGGCGTCGTCACGTTCGACAGGGCGATGGTCGACGTGCGGGCGACGGCGCCCGGCATGTTGGCGACCGCGTAATGGATCACGCCGAATTTCTCGTAGGTCGGCTGGTCGTGGGTGGTGATCCGGTCGATCGTCTCGATCGAACCGCCCTGGTCCACCGCCACATCGATGATGACCGATCCCGGATTCATCGCCCGGACCATGTCCGCGCTGACCAGCTTCGGCGCCCGGGCGCCCGGAATGAGGACCGCCCCCACGACGAGATCCGCCCGGCTTACCGCTTCGGCAATGTTGTGCGGATTCGAAATCAGGGTTTTGACCCGGCCCTGGAACAGGTCATCCAGCTGGCGCAGCCGCTCCGGGTTGATGTCCAGCACGCAGACATCGGCGCCGAGGCCGACGGCGATCCGGGCGGCGTTCGTGCCGACGGTCCCGCCGCCGAGGATCGCCACCTTGCCCGGCGGCACTCCCGGCACGCCGCTCAGGAGCACGCCGCGGCCGCCGCTGTGCCCCTCCAGGAGGCGGGCCCCGATCTGGATCGACATCCTGCCGGCCACTTCGCTCATCGGGGTCAGCAGCGGCAGGCTGCCGTTTGCCGTCTGGATCGTCTCGTAGGCCACGCCGACCACCTTGTGCTCCAACATCGCCTTCGTCAGGCCGGGATCGGCCGCCAGATGGAGGTACGCGAACACGATGAGCCCTTCCCGGAAATACCGGTATTCCTCCGGCAGCGGCTCCTTCACCTTCACCACCATGTCCGCCGCCCAGACGTCCTCGGCCGTCGGCACGATCTCGGCTCCGGCGGCCCGGTAGTCCGCGTCGGCATAGCCGATGGCCGCGCCACAGCCCGCCTCCACCCTGACCGTATGCCCTTCCTTCACGTAGGACAGCACCGCAGCCGGCGTCATGCCGACACGGTATTCATGTTTTTTGCGCTCCTTGGGCACACCGATGATCATGTTTCGGTTCACCTCTCCAGACTGCCGGGCGTTTCGCCCGCCCCCGGCCTGATCATTAGAAGTCGAGACACCACTTTCCTATTGACGTCATAAATTTTGACATATATCCTACATATCAATAGTGCTAGAAGGAAAAGTGCTCGATTTTTTCAAAATAATATGCAATTTCCCGCGTTTTGTTTTGTTCTTATGGGAGGTATTATGACATGAATGTTCCTGTTCGAATCGGAGAACTACTGAAACGTCCGTACTTTCAGCGGGCCGAAGTGATCGCCACCCGGAAAGCGCTGGAGCGCCCCGTCAAGTGGGTCCATATCATGGAGATCACCAATGTCGGCCGCTTGCTGGACGGCCACGAACTGATCCTGTCCACGGGAGTCGGCTGGAAGGACCAGGAGGAAGTGAGCCTTTCCTTCCTGCGCCAGCTGATCGACCACAACGCGGCCGGCCTTTGCGTGGAGCTGGGCGCCTACGCCAAGCAGCCTTCCGACAAGATGAAGCACATGGCCCTCGAAGCCGATTTTCCGCTGATCTTCTTCCACGAGGAAGTGCGGTACATCGACATTACCCGCGATCTCCATACGTTCTTCATCAACCGGCACCATCAGATGATCGCCAGCCTCGACCAGCTGACCAATCGCTTCAACCGGCTGCTGCTCAGCGGCAAAGGCTTTATGCCGCTGCTCCGGCTGCTGCACGAGAATACCGGCAAGCTCGTCGCGTTCCTGCCGGAGAACGGCTCGGCCATCTTCGTCCCGGCGCTGCCCCGATCCGGGCAGACCCGGAAGATGAAGGCCTGGCGCCGGCAGAAAGAGACGGCCGGCCGCAACGGCAAACGGTCGGCCTGCCGGCCCATCGCCGTCATGAACCAGGTTGCGGCCGAGCTGTGGATCGAGGGCGACGAGGAGCTTTCCGAATTCGACGTGCTCGCCCTGGACCGCTGCGCCACCGCCGTCGCCCAGGAAATGATGCGCACGCTCCACGTGGAGGAGCGGCGGAGGCACAAGGAGAACGGCTGGATCCAGGAATGGCTGGACGGCGGCCTGAAGGAGCCGGCGGCCGCCGAATATATCGCCTCGATGCAGCCGGATGTCCGGGACGGCTGGCTGACGGCCTGCGTCTTCGAGCTGGACCGGAACATGCTCCGTTCCCCCGAGCTGGAAACCGCGCTGATCCAGCGGATCATCTTCGCCCGCTCCGTCTTCGCGGGCGCCGGATTCACGTCGATTCCGGTTCCGGGCGAAAAGCGGCTGATCTTCGTCCTGACGGGCCTGAAGGACCGGACCGGCTGGATGGCGCCGCTCGCGAAATCGCTGGAGAAGCTTCGCAAGCTGGACAAACCGGGCGGGCCGGCCGTCTTCGGCGGACTCGCGGGCATCGGACCGGCCGTGCAGGGTTTCCGCCATCTGCCCGAGAGCTTCGAGGGCGCCTGCGCGTGCATCGATATCCAGAGGACGACCGGCCCGCTCCCCCGCCCGTTCTACACCGAGCTGCACATCTACCGGCTGCTTCCCGTCCTGGAGAAGACCGGGCAGCTGGAGTCGCTGGTGCGGGACTACCTCGGCCCGATCCTCCCCGGCGGGGACGGGAACCAGCAGCTGCTGAAGACGCTGAAAGTTTACCTGCAGTATTCCGGCGCGAAGCAGGAGACGGCCAACGCGCTGTTCATCGTGCGCCAGACGCTGTACCACCGGCTGGACAAAATCGGCGAGCTGCTCGGCGAAGACTTCATGGCGCCGGAGAAGCGGCTGATGATCGAGCTGGCGCTGTTCGCCTACGAGTATCTGTACGGCCCGATCAGCTGACGTCCGCCGCGGGCCGTTGTTCCCGAAGCCGGCCGATCAGGACGGCCCCCAGATATTTGCGGGCGTCCGCATTGCGAAGCATCACTTCCAGCGTCTCCGGCGTCCCGCTTCCCGCATCCCGGGCGAACCGGACAACGTCTCCGTCCAGCGTCTCCGTCACTTCCGCCACAGCGTAGCCGCCCGACAGCAGTTCATCGATCAATTGCTTCTCTTTCACGTATTCGTGCCAGGCCGACATGAAGCTCCTCCTTTCAGCGGACGGCGATCGGGCCGGCGCCGGCCGCAAGCGGACTCGAGCCGAAACGGCCCCGGCGCAGATACCGGCCTGCGCCGTATTCCCCGACGAACTGCCGGTCCCGGACGACAAACCGTCCGCGCGACAGGACCGAAACCGGCTCGCCCGTCACCGTCATGCCTTCGAAGGCGTTGTAGTCGACCGCCATGTGGTGGCTGGCCGCGCTGATCGTCCGCTTGACGTTCGGATCGAACAGTACGAGATCGGCGTCGCCGCCCACGGCGATCGTTCCCTTCTTCGGGAACAGGCCGAACAGCTTCGCGGCCTGCGTCGCGACCAGATCGACGAACTGGTGCAGCGTGATGCGCCCTTTGGCCACGCCTTCCGAATAGAGCAGCGTGAATCGGTCCTCGATGGTCGGGCCGCCGTTCGGAATTTTCGAGAAATCGCCGCGTCCGAGCTCCTTCTGTCCCTTGAAATCGAAGGAGCATTGGTCCGAGCCGATCGCCTGCAGCTGCCCGCTCTTCAGTGCGTTCCAGAGCGCCTCCTGGTGGTCCTTCGTGCGCAGCGGCGGCGACCAGACATATTTCGCGCCTTCGAAATCCGGCTTCTCCAGATACGACTCATCCAGCACCAGATATTGCGGGCAGGTCTCCCCGAAGATCCGGACGCCCTTGCTCCGGGCTTCGGCGATCCGGGCCGCGGCTTCGGCGCAGGTGACGTGAACGACGTACAGCTGGGAATCGGCCAGAGCCGTCAGCGCGGCGGCGCGGCCCGTCGCTTCCCCCTCCAGTTCCGGCGGGCGGGTGCGGGCGTGGTAGATCGGATCCGTATTCCCCTCGGCCAGCGCCTTCGCAACCAGCGCATCGATGACATCCCCGTTCTCGGCGTGGACCATGACGAGCGCGCCGCGCTCCCGGGCGGCGAGCAGCGTCCGGAACAAGGTGCCGTCGTCGACCTGAAAGACATTTTTGTACGCCATGAAAATCTTGAAGGAGGTGATCCCCTCTTCGTCCATGATCACGGGAAGCTCCGCCAGCACCTCGTCGCCCATGTCCGGAATCATCAGATGGAAGCCGTAGTCGATGACGGCCTTGCCCCGGGCTTTGGCGTGCCAGGTCTCGACGGCTTCCCGGAGCGGCCTGCCCTTGCGGGTCAGGCAGAAGTCCAGCACCGTCGTCGTTCCCCCGAAAGCCGCCGCAACCGTTCCGCTCGCGAAATCGTCCTTCGTCACCGTGCCGCCGAAGGGCATGTCGAGATGCGTATGGGGGTCGATCCCGCCGGGGAACACATACAGCCCCTCGGCGCTTACGATCTCCGCATCGGGCGCGTCAAGCTTCTCGCCGATCGCCGCGATGCGCTCGCCTTCGATCAGGATGTCTCCCCGAACCAAATCGGCGGCCGTCACGATCGTGCCGCCCTTGATCAGCTTCTTCACGGCTGTTCCGCCTCCTTTGTCGGCCGTTTAACGGCTTGCTTGAACGCCGGCGAACGACAGCTGGTCCAGCGCCTGCTTGCGCTCGTTCCACGTCATGGACGGGAGTCCGGAGGGCACTTCCGTCATCGTGATGGCTCCCTCCACCGGACAGACGATGGAGCACAGGTTGCAGCCGACGCAGTCGTCCTCCCGCACTTTCAGGTACGGCCTTCCGCTTTCGTCCGTCAGCATGTCGATGCATTGATGGGAAGCGTCCTCGCAGGCGATGTGGCACTTGTTGCAGTTGATGCAGGTTTCCGTGTCGATGCGGGCGACGACCCGGTAGCTCAGGTCGAGATCGTTCCAGTTGCTGTACCGCCCGACCGAACGTCCGACGAGGTCCATCACGCTCGGTATGCCTTTTTCATCCAGGTAGCTCGAGAGTCCGTCGATCATGTCCTCCACGATCCGGAAGCCGTGATGCATGACCGCGGTGCACACCTGCACGCTCGTCGCTCCCATCAGGATGAACTCGGCGGCATCCCGCCAGTTGGAGATGCCCCCGATGCCCGAAATCGGCACGTTCACCTCGGGATGGCGGGCGCATTCCGCCACCATGTTCAGGGCGATCGGCTTGACCGCGGGGCCGCAGTAGCCGCCGTGGGTGCCTTTGCCCGCCACATGGGGGATCGTGTTCCAGGTGTCGAGATCCACGCCCATCAGGCTGTTGATCGTGTTGATCATCGACACGGCGTCCGCCCCGCCCCGGACGGCGGCGGCCGCGATCGCGGTAATGTCCGTGATGTTGGGGGTCAGCTTGACGATGACGGGCGTCCGGGCCACTTCCTTCACCCAGGACGTCTGCGCTTCCACCAGGGAAGGCACCTGTCCGGACGCGGCGCCCATGCCCCGCTCCGCCATGCCGTGAGGGCAGCCGAAATTCAGCTCCAGCCCGTCGACGCCGACCGCCTCCACCCGCTTCACGATTTCGTGCCACGCCTCCCGCTTCGGCTCCACCATAAGCGATACGATCAGCGCGCGGTCGGGAAACCGTTTCTTCGTTTCGTAAATCTCCTTCAGGTTCACTTCCACCGGCCGGTCCGAGATCAGCTCGATATTGTTGAACCCGGCGACGCGCTGGCCGCCGAAGGACAGGCCGGCGAAGCGGGAGGAGGTGTTGATGATCGGATTCCCCAGCGTCTTCCACACCGCGCCTCCCCAGCCGGCTTCGAAGGCCCGCTGGACCTGGTACCCCGTGTTGGTCGGCGGCGCCGAGGCCAGCCAGAACGGATTGGGCGCCTTGATCCCCGCCAGGTTGATGCCAAGGTCAGCCATTGTTTACTCCACTCCCTTGTCAGGCCGATGCTGCGGCCGTTTGTTGAAGGGCCCGGTGGATTGCATAAGCGGCCCGCTTGCCCTGCTCCGCCGCGCTGACGACCGTCGCCTCGCCCTGCCCGTGTCCGAAGACGATGTCTCCGGCGGCATAGATTTTCGGATGGGACGTCCGGTACGTCTCCGGATCGACGATCACCACGCCCCGCTCATGGGCGACGCCCAGCGCTTCGATGAGCGGCAGACGGCGCGTCTGGCCGATCGCCTTGATGACGAAGTCCGCCTTCATCAAGAATTCGGAGCCTTCAATCGGCACGGGGACCGGCCGTCCGCCCGGGGATGCGGGCTCCTCGAGCCGCATGCGGACGCACTCCAGATGGGTCGCCTTCCCGCTCTCGTCGCCGATGATCCGTTTCGGCGCGGTCAGCCAGCGGAATTCGACGCCCTCCTCTTTGGCGAAGCGGTATTCGAAGTCGTAGGCGGTCATCTCCGCTTCCGTCCGGCGGTAGACGATCTTGACGTTGGACGCGCCCAACCGGGTCGAGCAGGTCGCGGCGTCGATCGCCGTATTGCCCGCGCCGATGACGACCACCCGCGCCCCTTCGACGCCTTCCGGCGCCGTTCCGCTCTTCGTCGCCTCGATCCATTCGATGGCGTCGTGAACGCCTTCCAGATCCTCTCCTTCAATGCCGAGCATGGGCACCTTCCCCATGCCGGCGGCCAGCACGACGGCGTCATAATCCCGGATCAGCTGATCGGCGGGAAGATCCTCTCCCACCCGAACGCCGGTGCGGATCTCCACGCCCATGCCCCGGATTTGCTCGACTTCCCACTCCGGCACTTCCTGCGGCAGCCGGAACGACACGATGCCGTACGCGCTGAGGCCGCCCGCCTGCTCCCGCGCCTCGAACACGGTGACCGCATAGCCGAGGCGGGCCAGCTCCCGCGCGGCGGACAACCCCGCCGGGCCGCTGCCGATGACGGCCACCCTGCGCCCGTTGTCCGGGCCCGGCTGGATGACCAGCCCGCCGCGCTTCATGGCCGCATCCGTCGCATACCGCTGCAGCAGGCCGATCGCGATCGGACGGGACGCGTCGTTCAGCACGCACGCCCCTTCGCACAGCTCCTCCGTCGGGCAGACGCGGGCGCATGTCGCGCCGACCGGATTGGCGTCCATGATGACCCGGGCGGCGCCTTGCAGATTCCCGGTGGCGATTCTGCGGATGAATCCCGGGATGTCGATGCCGGTCGGGCAAGCCTTGATGCAGGGCGCGTCATAGCAATACAGGCAGCGGTTCGCCTCTTCCATCGCTTCCTTGGGCCGCATGCCGGGATGGATCTCGGCAAAGCCTGCCAATCGGTTGTCGTTCATGCTTCAGCGCTCCTTTGCTGTTTGATCGCAGCCGGTCAGATCGCGGTCAGGCCCTGATACGTTTCGGGCCGCCGGTCGCGGTAGAACTGCCAGGCCTCCCGCACTTCGCGGATCAGCTTCTTGTTCATCTCGCCGATCACGACTTCGTCCCGGTCGCGGCTGCCGATGGCGACGATGCCGCCCCGCGGATCGACCAGGTAGGACTGGCCGTAAAATTCGCCCATGTTCCACGGCGCTTCCGTGCCCACCCGGTTGATCGCGCCGACGTAATAGCCGTTGGCGACCGCATGGGCCGGCTGCTCCAGCTTCCACAGATATTCCGAGGTGCCGGCCACGGTGGCGGAAGGATTGATGACGATCTCGGCCCCGCCGAGCCCGAGCAGCCGCGCCCCCTCGGGGAAATGCCGGTCGTAGCAGATGTAGACGCCCACCTTCGCATAGGCGGTGTCGAATACGGGATAGCCGAGGTTGCCCGGCTTGAAGTAATATTTCTCCCAGAAGCCGCAGCCCTTGCCGCCCGCCCCCACGTGGGGGATATGGTGCTTGCGGTATTTGCCCAGCACCGTTCCGTCGGCGTCGATCACGACCGCGGTGTTGTAATATGTGGCGATGCCTTCCCGCTCATAGACCGGCAGCACGAGGACGACGCCCAGCTCCTTCGCCAGATCGCGGAACAGCCGGGTGGTCGGCCCGTCCGGCACCTCTTCCGCCGCGTCGTACCATTTCGGCGTCTGCTCCGCGCAGAAGTACGGCCCGTAGAAGAGCTCCTGGAATGAGACGATCTGGGCGCCCCGCTTCTTGGCCTCCTGCAGCAGCTTGATATGTTTGTCGATCGCCGCCTTCTTGTGCACCTCGACCGGCTCGTCGCCGTGCACGTCGTGGGATGCCTGGATCAGACCGATTTTGACCGTATCCATGTCAGGTTCTGTTGCTCCTCTCTCATGTTTTCGATGCCGCTGTCGTCCGGGCCATCTCGGCCGCCGTCCGGAAGAGCAGCTCGGCGCCCAGGGCGATATCCTCGATCGCGGCGAATTCCCGCGGATTGTGGCTGATGCCTTCCTTGCACCGGACAAAGATCATGCCGTAATCGCAGACGCAGGACATCGCCAGCGCGTCGTGGAACGGCCCGCTCATCAGTTCGGGCGGATGCAGCCCCATCGATCGCGCGCATCGCCGCATCGTTTCCTTGATGGGTTCCGCGCAATAGCGCGGCGGGCTGTTCGTGTCCTCCCGCACCGAAGCCTGCAGGCCGAATTCTTCCGCGGTCCGCACGATGATGTCCATCAGCTCCGCCTCGAGGCGGTTTCGCCGCTCCAGGTCGATGTCCCGGAGATCGACGGTAAATTCCACCTTCTCGGGGATGATGTTGCGGGAATCCGGAAACACCTTCAGGGAGCCCACCGTCCCCACGGTCGGGGCATCCGGATCCCTCGAGGCGATGTCCCGCAGGGCGCCGATGATGCTGGCGGCGCCGACGAGGGCGTCGCGCCGCATCCGCATCGGCACGGAGCCCGCGTGTCCGGCGACGCCGGCGAGCGTCACCGTCAGCCACAGCGGGCCGGCGATGCCCGTGACGATGCCGACGGGCTGATCGAGCGATTCGAGCACCGGCCCCTGCTCGATATGCAGCTCCAGATAGGCGCCGATCGATCCCGGCTTGTAGACCGAGGAAGCGAACTGCTCCGGATCGCAGCCGAATGCGATCAGCGCCTGCCGGCGGGTGACGCCGTTCTTGTCGGTTCGTTCGAGCTCCCCTTCCTCCAGCCGGCCGAGGATGCCCCGGACGCCGAACAGCCCTTTGTTGAAGCGGCACCCCTCCTCGTCGCAGAAGGCGGCGATTTCGATCGGCATCTCCGGCACGAACCCCCGCTCCCGCATCGTCTGCGCCGCCTCCAGCGCTCCCAGCACGCCGACCGTGCCGTCAAACCTGCCGCCGTAGGGCTGGGTGTCGATGTGCGAGCCCAGCATCAGGACGGGCGCCGAGGAGTCGCGGCCCTCCAAGCGGCCGATCAGATTGCCGAAGTTGTCGATGCGGGCCGCAAGGCCCGCTTCCTCGAACCACGATTTGACAAGCTCGACCGCCTGCCGGTCCTCCGGCGAAAGCGCCAGCCGGCATACGCCGGTGTCGCCCAGTTTGCCGATTTGCGCCAGGCGCTCCAGTCTGTCCTGCAGACGCGCCGCGTTGATCGTCAGCTCCATGAACGCTTCCTCCTCTCCATGTCTTTCGCCTATAGCGGCTTTAGCGGCCTTTCTTGCCGGCAGCCGCGCGAGTTGGCCGCGCTCCGGCGCGGCACCGGCGGCTTACGCCTCCCGAAGCGTCCCGCCCGTCGGCGGGAGCGCGCTCAGCGCGATCTCGATCACGCCGGCCATCCAGTCGATCTCCTCCCGGGTCGCGACGAACGGCGGCGCGAGCGTCAGGACGTTGGCGCAGCCGGGCACGGTATCCCCGTTCTTGCCGATGAGGAGGCCCCGCTGCTTGCAGGACTCGATCACCTTCGCCACCATCGCGGGCGGCGCCGGACGCTTCGTCTCCTTGTCCTCCACCAGCTCGATGCCGGCGGCGAAGCCGAAGGTGCGGACATCCCCCACATTCGGGTGCGAGGCGAGTCCGAGGAGCCGTGCCTTCAGATGCCGGCCGAGCTCATCCGCGGCCTCGATCAGCCGCTCGCGCTCCATGATTTCGAGATTGATGCCGGCGACGGCGCAGGAGACGGGATTTCCGCCGAACGTGTTCACATGCCGGAAATGATCCTTGCCGCCGTGCCTGCGGAACGTCTCGTACAGATCGGCGCGGAACGCGGTCGCCGACAGCGGGCTGTAGGCGCTCGTCAGCCCTTTGGCCATGGTGACGATGTCCGGCTTCACGCCGAAGTTCTGATGCCCGAACTTGCGTCCGGAACGGCCGAAACCGCAGATCACCTCGTCGACGATGAGCAGGACGCCGTGCTTCTCGCAAATTTCCTTCACGCGCCCCAGATAGCCGGGCGGCGGCACGATCATGCCTCCGCCCGTGATGACGGGCTCCAGAATGACGCCGGCCACCGTCTCCGGCCCTTCCCACTGGATGATCCGGTCGTAGATGTCGGCGCACTCCATCCGGCAGCTTTCCGGAGCCTGGCCGAACGGGCACCGGTAGCAATAAGGCGGCGGCACATGCAGGAAGCCGGTGCCGAGCGGCTCGTACTTCATCTTCCGCTGCGCCTGTCCCGTCGCGCCCAGCGCTCCCATCGAGTTGCCGTGGTAAGCCCGGTGCCGGGAGATGAATTTGTAGCGCCCCGGCTCGCCGATCTGCGCGAAGTATTGCCTGGCGACCTTGAAGGCCACTTCGTTGGCGTCCGACCCGGAGTTCGAGAAGAAGACGCGGTATTCCCCTTCCAGCCATTCGCTGATCTTCGCGGCGAGCTCGATGGCCGGAACGTGGCTCTGGGAGAGCGGAACGTAGGCCAGTTCCTCCATCTGCCTCGCGGCCGCTTCGGCCACTTCCCTGCGCCCGTGGCCGATGTTGACGCACCACAGCCCCGACATCGCGTCGAAATAGCGGTTTCCGTCAATGTCCGTCAGCCAGCATCCCTCTCCCGAAACGAAAATCATCGGATCGTCGTTGTGCGGGGTGAGATGATGCCACAAATGTTTGCGATCCAATTCCAGCAGCCGCTCTTTGGCCGCACGCGGCATGACCGCTCCGGTTTCGCCCATCCAGCATACCTCCCGATTCTGTTCCCATCGCCATGTTCTCCGCCGCAGTCCGGGATCGGCGGCCCGGCCTTACTGCTTCGCCATCTCGAGAATTTCCTTCGTATAGGCCCGGCTCGGATCGACCGGCACCGTGATGACGCCGAATTGCCGGGCGATGTCGGCCGTCTGTTTGAACATGGCGTCGTCGATCTCGCCGATGTTCGCGGGGTCAAAGCCTTCCGGCGCCACCAGCTTCGCCACTTCCCGCATCATGTTGAGCTGGTGCTCCCGCGACGTGCTGCCCGCTTCGACCGCCTCCATGACGATGTCGACGGCCCCTTCGGGATCGGCGATCGCATCCTGCCAGCCTTTCAGCGATGCCCGCACGAACTTGGCGGCGGTCTCTTTGTTGTTTTCCAGCCAATCCCGGTTGGCGAACAGATTGTCCTCCAGCATGGCCACGCCTTCCTCGTTCATGTCGATGACCGAGAGCTCTTCGGCCGGAATGCCCGAATCCAGCACCACCAGATACTCGTTGTAGGTCATGGCCGAAGCGGCATCCAGCTCGCCCGACAGGAACTGGTCCATCGTGAATCCTTGCTTGATGAATTCCAGATCCCGGATCGGGTTGAGCCCGTACTTGTCGAACAGCGCGAGCAGCTCGAATTCGTTGCCGCCCATCCAGTTGCCGACTTTCCGGCCCTTCAGGTCCGCGCCGGACGCGATGCCCGCTTCCTTCCGCGACACCAGCACCAGCCCGCTGTTCTGGAAGATCTGGGCGATTTCGATGAGCGGCATCCCCTGCTCCTGGTGGGCGAGCAGGCTGGCCACCCAGTCCACGCCGATCTGCGCCGCGCCGTTGGCGACCTGCTGCTCCGGCACGATGTCCGGACCGCCCGGAACGATCTCCACGTCAAGCCCCTCTTCCTCGTAGTACCCTTTCGCCTTGGCGACGAAATAGCCGGCGAATTGGGCCTGGGGCACCCATTTCAGCTGCAGTTTGACCGGGACCAGCTCTTCGACCGGCTCGGGCGCCGCCTCGCCGCCTCCCGAAGGCGCCGGTTCGGACGACGTCCCGGACACCGTGGAACCGGAGTCCGATCCGCCCGATGATCCTCCTGAGTTTCCGCCGCAGCCCGTGGCGAGCGTCGCGGCGATCAGCAGCCACACGAACAACATCCACACCGTTTTCTTTCTTTTCATGCGCATGGTTTCTCCCTTCGTTCTCCGAGAAATTGGCACACACCCAATGCAATGAAGCCCGGTGTTATGTGATCAGCCCGGCGGAGCTTTCGAGGCGAAGCTCCGTCCTGGCCGGATGTGTCACGGCGATTTGTCTGCCCTTGCGGAAGACGTGCCGGGCAACCGGCATCCGTCCCATCAGCTCCCATGGATCGGCGCCGTCGACGATGATGAAGCTCGCCGGACGCCCTTCCGCGATCCCGTACCCGTCGCCGAGCCCGAGCGTCCTCGCACCGTTCTCCGTCACCATCGCGACGCCCAGCGGAATTTCGCCGCGGGCGGTCATATGCGCAAGGTGCAGCGCCATATTGGCGACATGCAGCATGTTGCCGGTGCCGAACGGATACCACGGGTCCGATATGCAGTCGGTGCCCAGGCTGACGTTCACCCCGGCCGCCAGCAGCTCCTTGATCCGGGTCAGGCCGCGCCGCTTCGGGTAGGTGTCGAACCGGCCCTGCAGGTGGACGTTCACCAGCGGATTGGCCACGATGTTGATGCCCGACATGCGCAACAGGCGCATCAGCTTCGCGGCGTAGGCGTTGTCGTAGGCATGCATCGCCGTCGTATGGCTGGCGGTCACCCGGTCCCGCATCTCCGTCCGCAGAGCCAGGGCGGCCAGCGTTTCGACGAACCGGGACTGTCCGTCGTCGATCTCGTCGCAGTGCACGTCGATCAGCTTGTCGTACTTCTGCGCCAGACGGAACATGATGCGGAGCGATTCGACGCCGTCTTCCCGGGTCCATTCGTAATGGGGAATCGCGCCCGCGGCGTCCGCCCCCATCTTCAGCGCCTCCTCCAGCAGTTCGGCGCCGTTCGGGAAGGAACAGATCCCCTGCTGGGGAAAAGCGACCACCTGGACGTCCATCCAGGCGCGGACCTCCTCCTTCAGTTCCAGCAGCGCCTCGAGCGCCGTCAGCTTCGGGTCGCAGATGTCCGCATGCGTCCGGACATGGAGCACGCCCTGGGCGGCCATATTTTTCAGGACGGCGAGGGCCCGTTCTTTCACGTCCGCCTTCGTCAGGAACGGCTGGCGCTCCGCCCAGATTTCAATGCCTTCGAACAGCGTGCCGCTCTCGTTCCACCGCGGATCGCCGGCGGTCAGCACGGCTTCCAGATGAATATGGGACTCCACGTAGGGCGGGAGCAGCAGCCGCTCCTCCGCGTCGATTACGGTCCGGAACCGGTCCGGAGGAAGCGGCGTTTCCGCCTCTCCTTCAGGCCGGATGGCCGTGAAGACCCCTTTGTCCGCCGCGATGCGGAACAGCCCTTCCCGCTCCGGCAGCCTGGCGCGCGTGATCAAGAGCTTCATCGGTCACAACCCCTTCAGCGCTTTCTCCACAATGTCGTTCGTGTACGCGGCGGAGATGTCCGCCGGCTCGTTGATGACGCCGAACTGCAGGGCGATGTCCGCCGTCAGGCGGAAACGGTCTTCGTCGGTGAACAGGATCCGATCGTCGGCGAGCCCATCCGGCCGGACCAGCTTCGCCACTTCCTGCATCATCGTCGTCTGATGCTCGCGGGTGGTGCTGCCCTCCTCGACGGCGTCCATCACGATGCCGACGGCTTCCTCCTGATGGTTGACCGCATCCCGCCACCCCTTGATGCTCGCGCGAACGAACTTGACCGCGGTCTCCTCGTTGGACGCGAGCCAATCGCGGTTCACGAACAGATTGTCATGGAGCATGCCGACGCCGAGCTCATCCAGGTTGAAGACGTTCAGATCGTCGGGCGTATAGCCGCTGTTCAGCACGACGTGGTATTCGTTGTAGATCATGGCCGTGGCCACATCGAGCTCATCGCTCAGGAACTGGTCCATCGTGAAGCTCTGCTTGACGAACTCAAGGTCTCGCATCGGGTCGAGCCCGTACTTGGCGAACAGCGCCAGCACTTCGTATTCGTTGCCGCCCATCCAGTTGCCGACGCGCTTGCCGGCGAACTTCTCCGGGCTGTCGATGCCGGACGACTTCTTCGAGATCAGGACCATGCTCGTATCCTGGAACACCTGGCCGATCTGGATGAGCGGCACGCCCTGCTCGATATGGGACAGCAGGCTGCCGACCAGATTCACGCCGAACTGCGCCGAACCGTTGGCCACCTGCTGCTCCGGCACGATGTCCGGACCGCCCGGGACGATCTCGACCTCGAGCCCTTCCTCCTCGTAGTACCCTTTGGCCTTGGCGACATAGAAGCCGGCGAATTCGGCCTGCGGCACCCAGCAGAGCTGGATCCGCACCTTGACCGGCGCGTCCGGCGAAGCCGCGCCTCCGCCTGAATCGGGCGAATCGGCGGATCTGCCGCAAGCGGCGAGCACGCCCAGCATGACGGCGGCGGCCAGCGGCAGCCATTTTCTTGATCTTCTGCGCGAGACCGGCATGGTTTCTTCCTCCTGTCCTTCGGAAATGAGCGCGTTCTATGTTCGCTGCGACGGGTGCCAGCGGATGAACACCTTCTCCAGACGTTCGACGATCAGATAGAACAGAACGCCGGCGATGGCCGCCATGACGATGCAGGACCAGCCGAGGGGCATTCGGGCCACCTTGATCGAATTGGACAGCAGGTAGCCCAGCCCGCGGGAGGAGACGAAAAATTCGCCGACAATCGCGCCGATCATGCTCGCGGTCGTGTTGATCTTCAGGGCGGTGAACACGTACGGCAGACTGCCCGCCACCCGCACATGCCGGAACACCTGCCGCTTGCCGGCCGCATAGGAGCGCATCAGGTCGAGGGCCAGCGGATCGACCATGTTCATGCCCTTGTGGGCGTTGATCGCCATGGCCGCCATCGTCGTGATCGCGACGATCGCAATGCGGGAGCCCATGCCGCTGCCGAACCAGAGATTCATGATCGGCGCCAGGGCGACGATCGGCACGGCGTTCAGGGAAGCGGCGATCAACAGGCCGCCGGAACCCCATCTGGGCCAGGCCGTCGCCGCCAGCGCCACGATGAACCCGGCGGCGGAGCCGATCGCCATGCCGAGAACCGCTTCCGTCAGCGTGTATCCGGCGTAGGCGAGCAGGATGTCGAAGTTGTCCCGCATCGCCCGGACAATAGCGGAAGGCAGCGGGAGCTGGTAGGCCTGCAGGTTCAGCAGCCGGTGGAACACCTTGAGCTCCCACAGCGCGATGAACAGCACTCCCGCCCCGAGGGGCAGCCCGATGCGGCCGGCCGCCCCGGCCCGCGCTCTCCTGCGCGGCGGCGCCGTCCGTTTCGCGGCCGGATGCTTCATCGCCGTCTCCGCGGTCTTGACGGGAGAAACAAGCTGGCTTTCCATTTACCTTCCACCTCCCTTGTTCCGGAATTCCGGCTGCCACGGTGCCGCAATCCGCTCCAGCCCGCTCACGATGGCGTAGCTGGCGATGCCGAGCAGCGCGCCGGCGATCACGGTGGACCAGAACATGTACACGTGGGACGGGCCGTAGTACAGGTTGCGGAGCATGATGACGCCGATGCCGCGGCTGGCTCCCATCAGCTCGACCAGGATGGCGCCGGTCACCGCCAGGGGCGCCGCGATTTTCAGGCCGCTGAACAGGCCGGGCAGGGACGCCGGAAAGCGGAGCTTCCAATAGACGCTCCACGGACCGGCCGCGCAAGCCCGCATCAGCTCAAGGGCGGCGGGCGGCACACTTTTCAGCCCTCTCAGCATGTTGAGCGCAACCGGAAAAAAGGTGATGTACGCGGCAATCAGAGTCCGCGCCGCCTCCTCATTCCGCACAATGCCGAAAACGATGGGCGCCAGGCCCAGGATCGGGATCATTTGGGACGCCACCGCGTAAGGGAACGCGAGCCGCTCCATCCACTTCGAGGCGCTCATCAGCACGGCGAGGAGCGCTCCGGCGGCCGCGCCGAGCAGGAACCCCGAGGCGGCGTTCGTAAAGGTGATCCAGCTCTCCGCGGCCAGCACGCCGCCGTAGGTGCCGAAGGCCGCCAATACCTTGTGGAAATACGGAAGCTTGGACTGCGCCATCGGCACGTCCGCCCATTCGAGCAGATACCAGGAGACCGCCTCCCACAGGATGAGGAGCGCCGTGCCCCAGACCAGGACCGGCATGTAACGACCCTGCGCCTTCACGGCTCACACCCCTCCCTCGAAGCTGTCGCGGATGCGCGCGATCAGGCGGAAGAACTCCTCGCTGTTCCGCATCTCCTTCGTGCGCGGACGGGGCAGCGGGATGTCGACCACGGCGGACAGCCTGCCGGGATGGGGGGACAGCACGAACACCCGGTCCGACAGGAAAATCGCCTCGGGGATGCTGTGCGTCACGAACACCACCGTGTTCTGCACCTTGCTCCAGATGGACAGCAGCTCTTCGTTGAGCCGCTCCCGGTTGAATTCGTCCAGCGCGGAGAACGGCTCATCCATCAGCAGAATTTCCGGCTCCATCGCCAGCGCCCGGGCGATGGCCACCCGCTGCTGCATGCCGCCGCTGAGCTGCCAGGGATAGTGGTTCGCGAACTTCGCCAGCCCCACCAGTTCAAGCAGCTCCATCGCCCGCTTGTTCCGCTCCGCCCGGGGCACGCCCTTGAGCTCAAGCGGCAGCGTAATGTTGGACTTCACCCTGCGCCAGTCGTACAGGACAGGACTCTGGAACACGATCCCGTACTTCTGGGCAAGCCGCGCCTCCCTGGCCGATCCGCCCGCCACCTTCAGGTCGCCGCCCGTCGGTTCGGCCAGATCGGCCATGATCCGGAGCAGCGTCGTCTTGCCGCAGCCGGAAGGCCCGAGCAGGGATACGAACTCGCCCTTGGCGATCGTCAGGCTGACGTCCTGCAGCGCCGTCACCCGGGCGGCATCGGACTCGTATTCCATCGTCACATGATCCAGCTGAATTTCCGGAATGAAATGGGCCGCCGCTTCCATGTTTTCCGCACTTCCTTTCTCTGTGTGGGTATCGCGGCTTGCGCGTTCCGGCCTTGCGCGCCTCCACGTCATGTTACTTATATGTAAATATATATAACCTTAAATTTAAATTTTCCAGCCATTTTCCTTGTCTTTGTGCAATATGTGTTATGTTTAATGACATATTAGTGCTTGACGTTCCGTAAAACAGTAGACGAAGTGTGAGATGTTGTTTTCGGCGATTTCGACGTTTCGTCCAACCAGAGAGGGGAGGCGGGTGAGGGGAGGTGGTCAAATTTTGCGTTATGTTTATGTCAGAAGAAGTTACTTGCGACCTTGCCGCGGGAGAAAAAAAAGACCGCCGAATCCTCGGCAGTCTTCGCTTTCTTGATTGTGCTTGCTTGTCCGCTTGCCCGATTGTCTTCTTGTCTGCTGGTCTGCTTGCGCGCGGTTTGCCTTATTGCGCGGTTTCGCCTTCGGCGCCGCCGGAGTTGCCGCCGCTTTCGCCTTCCGCGTCATCCTGCGGCGCGTCGCCGCCGTCTTCCCCGTCCGGCGTCTCTTCCTGCGGCAGGCTGATCTCGATCCCGAGCGCTTCGATTTCCTTCTGCATCTGTTCATTCAGCTTCGGACTTGCGAGCGACTCGCGGATCGCGTCCTTCTTGTCCTGGGGCAGCTTGTCGAACGTCATTTCTTCACGCTTCTCGACCTTGATGACATGGTATCCGTAGCTCGTGAGCACCGGCTCGCCGATGACGCCGATCGGCTGGGTGTTGGCCGCCTGCTTGAACTCTTCGACCCAGTCGCCCGCCTTCGCGTCCGCGTACAGTCCGCCGTTGTCCTTCGAACCCGGATCGTCGGAATATTCCTTCGCCAGCTCATCCCAGCTGCCGCCCGCGATCAGCTTCGCCCGCGCTTCCTTCGCGCGCGCGAGCGCTTCTTCCTCCGTCCGTTTCTCTTCGCCCGTCGCCGAATCGGTGGTCGCGACCAGAATGTGGCGCACGGTGACGATGTTGTAGTCGGACGGAGCCTTGTCGAATTCCGCCCGGATCTCGTCTTCCGTTACGGCATTCTTGATCTCCTGAAATTTCTTGTCGATGGCCAATTCGCCCGAAATGAGCATCTTCAGCAGCCGTTCGGCTTCCTTGCTCGTCAGGCCCGACTTGTCTAGAATTTGTTTAATGCTTTCCTTCTGCGCCTCGTCCTTGAGCACCTCGTCAAGCTGTCCCCGGAACGTCGCGGCGGACTCTTCGGCCTGCTTCACATCGTCGGAGGTCGCCTTGGCGGCGTATTCCTTGTAGATGATGTACCGCTCGAGAACCTGCTCTTTGTATCCCGGAATGTACTCGATATACATCGCCTCCATCGGCGACGTCAGTTCGAGCAGCGAGAGATACTTGTTGAATTCGGTATCCGTTACGGTCTTGCCCTGGTAGGTCGCGACCGGATCGCCCTTGCCCTCGCCGGGCACGCCGCCGTCATCCTTGCCGCCGCAGGCGGCCAGCGTTCCCGCGAGCGCGCAAGTCAGGGCAAGCGCGGCAAGACGCCTGATCGCGTTCCGTCTATTGAGCCACATCTTGTAGTTCTCCTTTCGGTTTGAGCGCTTCTTCATATTGTAACAGAAATTGCTCCAGCATCGCCAATTTGGCGCCGTCCGCGAGTCCCTGGCCGCGCATCAGGATGGTCGGCTGCGACCCTTGCTGCGCCGTCTGCCGGCTGAACCGGTTTTCGAACTTGAAGCAGAGTCTGTCGATCTGCTTCTTGTCCATGCGTTCCGCTTCGGCCGGCGCGAATTTCAGGATCAAATCGTCGCCGCGCTGCGTGATCTGTTCAATGCCGCATCTGCGCCCGTACGCCTTCAGCCGGGCGACCGCGAGCAGATTCTCGACCGCTTCCGGCGGGTCGCCGAACCGGTCGACCAGTTCTTCGCGCAGGTCGTCGGTCTCCTCCGGTTCCCGGATGACCGCGACTTTCTTGTAGATCTCGATCTTCTGCATGCTGTCGTAAATGTAGTCCGACGGCAGATACGCATCCATGGCAAGGTCGATCGCCGTATTCACTTCCCGGACTTCCGGCTCCGGCTGTCCGAGCAGCGATGCCTTGCGCTTCGCGATTTCTTCCGCCAGCATCTGCGAATACATGTCGAACCCGACGGAGGCGATGAAGCCGTGCTGTTCCGCGCCGAGCAGGTTGCCGGCGCCGCGGATCGCGAGGTCCCGCATCGCGATCTTGAACCCGGAGCCGAGCTCGGTGAATTCGCGGATCGATTGCAGCCGTTTCTCGGCCGCCTCGTTCAGCACCTTGTCGCGCCGGTACGTGAAATAGGCGTAGGCGATCCGGTTCGAACGGCCGACCCGTCCGCGCAGCTGATAAAGCTGCGACAGCCCCATCTTGTCGGCGTCATGGACGATGAGCGTGTTCACGTTCGGAATGTCGACGCCCGTCTCGATAATGCTGGTGCTCACGAGCACGTCGAACTCGCCGTCGAGGAAATCGAGGATCGTCTTCTCGAGCTCCTGTTCGGACATCTGGCCGTGGCCGACGGCAACGCGGGCGTCCGGCACGAGCGCCGAGATCTGCTCGGCCATCTGATAGATGCCCTGCACGCGATTGTACAGGTAGTAAACCTGCCCGCCCCGCGCAAGTTCGCGCTCGATCGCTTCCCGCACGAGCGACGGGCTGTATTCGACGACGTAGGTCTGCACGGGAAAACGGTTCTCGGGCGGCGTCTCGATCAGCGACAGGTCGCGCACGCCGAGCATCGACATGTGGAGCGTCCGCGGAATCGGCGTCGCGGTCAGCGTCAGCACGTCGACGTTCGTCTTCAGCCGTTTCAGTTTCTCCTTGTGGGTGACACCGAAGCGCTGCTCCTCGTCGACAATCAGAAGCCCGAGATCCTTGAACACGATGTCCTTGGAGAGCAGCCGGTGCGTGCCGATGACGATGTCGACCGTTCCGGCCTTGAGACCCTTGATCGTCTCCGTCTGATCCTTGCGCGAGCGGAAACGGCTGAGCACCTGCACGTTGAACGGATAGCCCGCGAACCGCTCGCGGAACGTCTCGTAGTGCTGCTGGGCAAGAATCGTCGTCGGCACGAGCACCGCTACCTGCTTGCCTTCGATGGCGGCCTTGAACGCGGCGCGGATCGCCACCTCCGTCTTGCCGTAGCCGACATCGCCGCAGAGCAGCCGGTCCATCGGCCGCGGCGATTCCATGTCGCGCTTGATCTCCTCGATGGCGCGCAATTGGTCGGGCGTCTCCTCGTAAGGGAACATCGCCTCGAACTCCTGCTGGTACGGCGTATCCTTCTGGAACGCATGCCCCGGCGTCGACTGGCGCTCGGCATACAGCCGCACCAGATCTTCCGCAATGTCCTGGACGGACGAACGGACCTTGTTCTTCACGCGGTTCCATTCGTTGCCGCCGAGCTTGTAAATCTTCGGCTCCTTGTCCTCGCTGCCGACATATTTCTGGATCAGGTCGATCTGGTCGATCGGCACGGACAGCTTGTCGCCGCCCGCATACAGAATGTGAAGGTAGTCCTTGTGCACGCCGCCGATCTCGAGCGTGCCGATGCCGATATATTTGCCGATGCCGTGGTTCTGGTGAACGACGTAGTCGCCGACTTTCAGCTCGGTGTAGCTCTTGATCCGCTCGGCATTGTCGATCTTCCGCTCGACCCGCCGCGCCTTCCGCTGCTTCTGCGAGAACATCTCGCCTTCGGTGACGACGACCAGCCGCACGGAAGGCAGCTCAAACCCGCTCTGCAGGTTCCCCTGGATGAGCATCGGCGGCTCGATGCCGTAGTCGCGCAGCACCCGCTCCATCCGCGCCATCCGCTCGGCGCTGCCGGCGAGCATCATGATCGTCGAGCCCGCCTTGCGCCAGCGCTCCGTCTCCGCCTTCAGCACGTTCATCTGGCCGTGGAAATTCTGCATCGCGCGGGTGACGATGTTGACGATGTTCTGCGGCTGCGTGTGCGGCACCTGCCGCAGGAACAGCTGCAGATAGAGCGTCTGGAACGGCTGCCTGAACAGCGCGGCTTCCGCCTCCACGCCGGTGGCGAAGCCCGGCAGCGTCTTGCCGTTCGACAGGAGCGCCGTCGTCCATTCCGCCTCGTCCCGCTCCAGCTGCTTCGACGTCTCGATCAGCCGCGTCGGCTCGTCGAGCACGAGAATCGTGTCCTGCGGCATGTAATCATGAAGCGTCTCCCGCTCCGGGAAGAGCAGGGCGATATATTTGTAAATCTCGGGAAAATAGACGTGCTGCCGCAGCTTCTCGATCTCCTCGCCGATCGCTTCCTCAAGCCGCGACTTCGCCTGCCGGTCGGTCATCTTCTGAAGCTGCGCCTCGAGCAGCTCGAACGCATGCTGCGCCGCATTCTTCATGCGCTGCTCGTCCGCGACGATTTCCCGGCAGGGCGTGACGACGAACGACTGCATCTTGTCGATCGACCGCTGGTCGGACGGATCGAACGTGCGGATCGAATCGATCTCGTCATCGAACCATTCGACACGGATGGCCGTCTCGCTCGTCAGCGGGTAGAAGTCGACGATGCCGCCGCGGACGCTCATCTCGCCCTTGCGCTCGACGCGGTCCGTCCGCTCGTAACCGAGCTCGACCATGCGGCGCAAGAAAGCCTCCATCGGCAGCTCCTCGCCGACCGCAAGCGGAATGCGGGCCTCCGAGAGATAGCTGCGGGCCGGCTGGAATCGCCGCAGGCCGCTGTACGGCACGACAACAATGCCGCGGAATCCCTGGGTCAGACGGATGAGCACGTCCATCCGCTGCGCCATCGTCTCCGGGCTCGAGATGGCCGCTTCCGCGGCGACAAGCTCGTTCGCCGGGTAGAGCAGCACTTCGTCCCCGGACAGACATTCCTGCAGATCTTCCGCGGCCTTCTGGGCCGCAAACATATTGTGCGTGACGATCAGCATCGGNCGCTTCAGCCCGCGCCGGATCGCAGCAAGCATAACCTGCCGGGACGAGCCCGCCAGGCCGGATATCATCTGTTCGCGCATGCCGCTGCCGATGCCGTCCATGATCAATCGGACATCGGGATCGGCAGCGAAAGCCTCGATCAGTCTTTCCAACTTGTGGCACCTGCTTTCCATAAGGACCGGGTACGCTTACAAATTCCGGGTTCGTCCAACAGGAAAAGAGCCTCGGCGCATTTCGCCGAGGCTGTCTCAAGGGAGGACAACCGCTGACCGGCAGCGCCGGCGATCATCCGCCCTCCTGCTTAAGCTCGATTCGGGGAACGCGCCCCCGCTATTGCAGCGGGCTCTCGATCAGCAGCAGCTCCGGATTCGCCTCCAGCGCTTCGCGGCAGTAATCGCAGATCACTCTGACGGT
>NICF_comb_assmDRAFT_10000896_pt1 | contig 24299 bp, 15 predicted proteins | sample NewIslPassag4_SG_FD_11279 | JGI IMG/M metagenome (IMG submission 11279) | reverse complement strand
GGCGGCGTGGACGTGCTCGTCGCGGCATGGGTCGAGCCCGCGAGCCGGCATTTCGGTAGCAGGCGGGTGCTGCAGGCTGCACACGCCGCGATGAGCTACGTCATCCGGCGGCAATATCCCAACGGGACAATCGACGCCTACTTCGTCGGCGACATGCAGGCGGCGCCCAACGTGGCGTTTGTCTCCAGGATGCTGTGCCGCGCGGAAAGGAAGCTCGCCCGGGTCAACCACGAACCACAGGCCGCCGAGCTGCGCGAGCAGATCCGCTTGTTCCTTGCCAGAGCGGGGAAGGCGATGATCGAGCGGCGGGCGTACACCTCAAATCACCGGTGGGTGATAGCCGACGCCTTGCTGCAAGTGAACCAGCTCCTGCCCGACCCTAAGCTGGTGGAGCGGGCCATGCGCTATCTCGACCAAGGGATCGACATCAACGAGGACGGGATGTACAGCGAGCGCAGCACGTCCTATGGAATGCTCACCAACGAGACGCTCATCTCCATCGGCGAGCTGACGGGCGATTCCCGCTACCACGAGTACGTCGCACGCAACCTCGAGTTCGTCACCTATCTCGTCCAGCCCAACGGGGAGGACGCCTACCAGTTCTCGACGCGCCAAGACGCCGTGATCCCCCGCATTCTAGTCCGGGGGGAAGACGTCTTTCGGTACATGGCGGCGAAGACGAACAACGGGCTCTTCGCCTCGATGGCCGACCACCTGACGCCGTCGTCCGCCGAGATCGACGCGCTCATCGCCCGGGAAAAAGAGGCGTGGTCGCAGCCGGTCGCCGACGACGCTGTCAGCTTCCCGTCGCTCAAGTACTCGTGGTTGAGCGCCCTGACCGAGCGGGGAAAACTCCTCGGCCCCTGGGCCTACTCTCCGATCGACCACATCCCGAGGTTGCCGCTACGCACGGAGTACCAGAAGGTGTTTGCCGCTTCCCGGCTCGCTCGCCACAGGTCCGGGAGTGTAGCGGCCACCGTCATGGCTATGCAACCCAATTTCTTCTCCCTTCATGCGGGCGACGTGGTGCTCGAAGGGCTTCGGATTCGCTACCTCTATCATAACTGGAAGTCCTTCGTTCCCCTCGTATTTCGCTGCGACGAGGGCGTCTACGTCCTGAGCGGGAGGTTCCTGGGGACGACGGAGGGACCCAAGTTCCCGGAGGAGGATCAGGATCTGTTTATCACCGTCACCATGAAGCCGGAGGGAATGAAATGGAGTTTTGGTGTGGCGGTCGACGGGCAACCGATGGTGCCGGTGCAAGTGGAGTTTGCCGTGCGGCCGGCCGGGCGGATCCGGCGGGGCGGATCCAGTGAAGAAGTGGCGTCGCTTCGCAACCCCTTCGTGAGCGGAGATTTCGAGTTGGTGGGCGAGAAGGGACGCATTCGTTTCCGGGGCGTTCCCGAGCGGGCGCACCGGCAGGTAGACCATACGGGTCATTGGATGGGAAACATTCCGATCGTAAGCCTCTATGTTACAGCCTTCTCTCCGTGCGAGCTGTCGTTTGAGATTGAAGGGGAATCGGGCGATTAGTGCTCCCGATATCCGGGTCAGAGGGGGTCCGCCGCTGGTTCAGTATCGCGATGCGGCCGTCGATTCACGGATCACAAGGCTGGGCTTGAGGGTGAGGGAGGGAGCATTTTGCCTGCGCAACAGGTTGAGCACTGTTTTCGCCGCCTCTCGACCTACCTGGTACTTGGGCTGCGCCACAGTGGTGAGGCTCGGAGTCGCCATCTCCGCGAAGGGAAGGTCGTCGAAACCCACCACGGAGACGTCTCGGGGTACACCCACGCCGAGCCGGGTAAGGGCCCTGATCGCACCCAGAGCCGAGGTGTCGCTGCTGGCGAAAATCGCGGTGGGCCTGTTCGTTACATTGACCGAGAAATACTGCAGTACCGCCTCATAGGAGGCCTTCCAGTCGTGGCCGACTTCAAGATCTCGAATTTCGCTGGCTAGGCCCCGAGCTCTCATGGTCTCGATGTATCCTTCGCGGCGAAGGCTGCCGTGGGGAAGGGAGCTGGAAAGGTGCAGGATCTTCTTGTGTCCAAGGCCGATCAGATACTCGACGGCTTCCACGGCGCCTAGCTTTTGGTCTACGAGGATTCTCGGGGCGTCCAATGATGGGTCAGAAAAAAGGAGCTGCACGACGGGGATACCCTCGTCGATAATGCGCGCGGTCAGGTCCGAGTAGTGTCGTAGCGGATCCACGATGATCAGACCATCGACCCGTCTTTCCTCCCACAAGAGACGGAGATAGGCCCGGGCCCTCTTCGGGTGCTGCTGGGTCGTATAAAGAATGACACTATAGTTCTCCTCTTCGCAGAGATCTTGGATCCCTTGGACGCTTTCTGATGTAAATGATCCTGTGAGCGATGGGACAATCACTCCAATCAATTGCGTCCGCTGTTTACTTAGGCCTCGGGCCATAAGGCTCGGCCGGTAATTGAGGGACGCTGCTACGGCCAGGACGCGCGCCCGTGTCGATTCGGCGACTTTGTTTCGATAGGTATTGTTAAAGACTCTGGAGACCGTGACGACTGAAACGCCGGCAGCTTCAGCCACGTCTTTCATAGTCGTCCGCGCTCTTCTCATCGTCTACTTCCTCCTCAAGTTTCGAGGCTAGCATCCGGGGCTTTTATCGCGACATTCGTCGTGTCCTAATGCCTTGCTCACGTCACTTCGAGAAGGATAAGCGCTTATCCTTTAAGAATAGTAGGCTCAACTCGAATTGAGATAGTTATCTGGGAGGTGGGGCGTAAACGCCATATCGGTGTGACGGCGGAAAGGGCGGTTTACCGTTTTCGGACTCGTGCTCAAGGAGGTCAACGTAATGTTTCGGAAAAGCGCGCTGGTGATCTTGACGGCGCTCGTGACTGCTTTGGTTTCAGCGGTAGGATGCGCGCAACCAGTGACGATCACGTTCTGGACTCAAACCCTAGACTCAACGGCGGCCTGGCGGCCGATGTCTGAGGTGATCGCGGCGTTTGAAAGGGATCATCCCGACATCAAAGTGAAGGTCGAGCACATTCCTTTCGCTCAGTTTGACAGCAAGCTGATCGTCGCCGCGGAGGCGGGAAGTCCGCCAGACATCTCCGATGTCAACTGGATGAACGTGAAACCGTGGGCGCAAGCGGGGTACCTAGAGCCTCTGGACGATTACATCGCCCAGTCTGATGGGGTCAGCCGCGACCTCTTCTACGAGGCAGCTTTGGTGGGTGAGCACGAGGGACGGCTCTATAGCCTCCCTCAGGGTACGGGCACTTATATGATGTTTTATAACAAAGATCTCTTCGAAAGGCATGGTGTGACCATACCCCAGGACTGGGATGAACTGGTCGCAGCCATTCGCAAGCTTTACAACCCACCAAGCTCCTACGGTCTTGTCCGCGGGTTCGGCGATGCACTGTACGTCTTTGACGATTTCGTAAACTTCGTCGTACAAAATGGTGGACATATCACCGACGATGCTGTGACGAGAGCTCGTACGGATGAGCCTGCGTTTGTCGACGCCTTTACGTTCTACGTTGAGCTCGTCACAAAGCATAACGCCGCGCCGCCGGGGTATATGGAAGTAGCGAGCGCCCAAGCCCACACCCTCTTTGCGCAGGAAAAGGCGGCGATGCTGATCTCCGGGCCGTGGGCGAGAGGGATCCTCGCCACGGAAAACCCCGATCTGAACTGGGGTATCTTTCGGATTCCCGGGCCCCAGCCCGGAAAGTACGGCGCGGTCGTCGGCGGTTGGCAGTTCAGCATCTGGAAAGGCTCGAAGAACAAAGAGGCTGCGTGGCGCTTTCTCGAGTACATCAGCCGGCCTGAAAACGCCGCTAGGTGGGCCTCTCAGCTAAACCTGCCCTGGGCGAAAGAGGCGCGAAATTACCCGCCGTACTCGACCGACCCGTTCCTAGGCGAGTTTGCGGACATGCTGGCCTATACCCGTTTTCACATGTCGGCTTCTCCCAAGATTCCTGAAATCGCGGAAGCCATCCACATCGAGCTTCAAATGGCGCTTCTTGGCATGAAGACACCCAAACAGGCAACGGATGCGTTGACGCAAAGGATCAATCAAATCCTGTCAAGATAGCGACGATCCGCCGCAAGGAGGCGGCGCTGCTCGAAGGCGCCGCCTCCCTGTACGGTGCCAGTTCGCAGGGGAGTGTCAGATGAAACGGCGACGAAACCTCAAGCGGCTCACTCCGTATGCCCTGGTATTGCCAAGTCTCGTCGTCATGTGTTTGATCTTACTCTATCCGTTCGTCAAGACAGTAGAGTTCAGCCTGCGCGAGTACACTCTCTATTCGAGCGACCGGCCCTTCATCGGTCTCTCCAATTTTTCACGGGTGTTTAGGGCGGACTGGTTTGGTGTCGTCTTTAGGAACACGCTGGCATGGAGCATCTGGTCGATGCTTCTTCAGATGGTGATCGGGGTAGCCGTGGCATTGTTTCTTCACCGACCCATCCCGGCAGCGAGGATCGTGCGCAGCCTCGTCTTGTTGCCGTGGGTGATGCCGGGGGTAGTGATTGCAACGATCTGGCCGATGTTGTTAAGTCCTCTGTTTGGTCCCGTAAACGACGTGTTGATGCGGCTAGGCTTCATCCAAGAGCCTGTCGCCTTTTTGGGCAGCGTTCGAACGGCCATGCCATCGGTAATCTCGGCTAACGTGTGGTCTGGATTTCCATTTTGGGTGTTGATGGTAACGGCTGGGCTGCAAAACATTCCCGAGGAGCTTTATGAGGCGGCGGCCATCGACGGAGCCAGCTCCTGGCAACGATTCCGGTTTGTCACTTTGCCGCATCTCAGCCTGATCCTAAACATCACGGCCGTCCTATCGTTTATCTGGAGCTTCAATAACCTGACGTTGATATATGTCATGACCAAAGGGGGACCGCTCTATTTCACACGGACGATGCCGCTCCAAATCTACTTCTCCGCGTTTCAGCAACACCAGATCGGCCAGGCGAGTGCCCTTGCAGTGATCACCTTCCTCTTTATCGCCGTCGCCGTCTTTTCGTACCTTTGGATGACGAGGAGGCAGGACTCGTGATCAAAGAGCGCACGATAAGACCCGTCATCCGAGCGCTTGAACTGTTGGGAGTCGTCGTCGTTCTCGCCATTTCGCTCTTCCCGTTCTACTGGATGGTTTCATCCTCGCTCAAACCGGCCAAGGAGATCTTTGCGAGTCCGCCGACGTGGTTTCCGACCCAGGTGACCCTCGACAATTACCGAAATCTACTCTCGGGCGGTCCCAATTTCCCTAGGTACTTTTTCAACAGCCTTGTCATCGCGTCGGGGACGGTCGTCCTGACACTGGTGTTTGCCATCGCGGCCGCATACGCGTTTTCGAGGTACCGGTTTCGCGGAAGTAAGCCGCTCTCTATCGGGTTTTTGGCGACGCAGTTCTTTCCCCTCAGTGTGGTGATGATCCCGCTTTACATGACGATTTCTCGGCTAGGATTGTACAACAGTTATCTCGGCCTCATCGTTTCTTATCTGGTGTTCGCCTTGCCGTTGGCCGTCTGGCTCCTAATCGGCGTCTTTGAGTCCATCCCCAAAGAGCTGGAGGAGGCTGCCATCGTCGACGGGTGCAGCCGTCCGCAGGCGCTTTTCAGAATCACATTGCCCCTCAGCTCTTCGGGAATCGCCGCGGTGGCCATCTACGTCTTCATGCTGGCATGGAACGAGTTTGTGCTCGCTCTCGTGTTGACCAGCGAGGATAGCATGCGGACCATTCAAATCGGAATGGCTTCATTTTTTGACCAGTATGGTACGAGGTACGACTTGCTGATGAGTGCAGGCACGCTTACGTCTATTCCTGTCGTGATTCTCTTCTTTTTGATGCAGAAGCAATTTGTTCGCGGCGTTCTAGCCGGCGCCGTCAAAGGTTGATCCAAAAAGGAAAGGTTGATGCAACGATGAGCTTGGGTATAGGCATCATCGGGGTGGGAACCATCGCCCGGGCGCACATGAAGGCATATCTTGAGGTCCCGGGGGTGAGCGTGCGGGCGGTATACGATGTCAACGCCGTGAGGGCGGAAGATTTTGCAAAGGAGTTTGGGATTGAAGCCGTCCCCGCGCTCGAGGCCTTGCTCACGCGTCAGGATATCGACGCAGTGAGCATCTGCACGCCGCACGCGGCCCACGAGAGCGCTGCGGTGGCCGCCGCCCGGGCGGGAAAACACATTCTCTGCGAAAAACCGCTCTCGACGACGACGGAGTCAGGACGGCGGATCATCGAGGCGGCGCACCAGGCCGGTGTCAAGCTGATGGTCGCGCAGACGCACCGCTTTTGGCCGGCCAACGTGCGGGTGAAAGAGCTCCTCAACGAGGGCGTGGTGGGCGAGATCGTCCAGGTGACGGACACGATCCTCTCCAATTTTCCCGTTGGCCCGACCATTCCGTGGCGCTTCATTAGGGAGATCTCCGGCGGCGGCGTCTTCATCGACAACGGCGTGCACGCAGTGGACCGCCTGCGCTGGTGGTTGGGGAGCGAGGTCGAGACGGTCTTTGCCAAGGTGCGTACAGCGAAGTATCACCTTGAAGTCGAAAACAACGGGCTTGCTCTCCTGGTGTTTCGAAACGGTGTCCCGGCGACCCTCAACCTGAGCATGATTGCTCCCGACCCGGCGGGACTGTGCCGGGCCGAGTTTTTGGGTACCGAGGGCGTGCTCCGGGTCGACACATGGGGCGAGATCCAGCTCGCACGATCGGGAGGAAGCCAGTGGGAGCGAATCGATTATCCGGCTTCGCCGTCGGGAATGACGCGTGAGGTCGCAGAGTTCGTCGCGAGCATCGTCGAAAACCGCGAACCCAGCGTTCCGGGCGAAGAAGGGCTTCGGTCGCTGGCGGTGGTCGAGGCCATTTACAAGTCGTCGGCGGAAGGGCGAGCCGTGAGGCTGGAGTAAGGGCAGGGCCAGGGGCGTTCGGATCCTCCGGGGCCAGGGACGCTCTCTGATGCCGGGACGGATCGACGCGACAGCGTTAGAGCGCCAAGACCGCGAAGACCGGGGCATATGCCCCGGTCTTTGTCGTTCCTGCTGCTATCGCTCCTCGCCGCTTGAAAGATGATTGCGGATTTCTTGAGCGGCTTGTGTCATGGCGTTAGCTGGGCTTTCCCGCAGGTTGAACACGTCGCTCAGGTGCCGGACCATGATGTCGTTCACCTGGGGCCACGTGATCCAGTATCGCATGATGTCCACGTTCGCTTGGCCGTACAACACGTCGAGGACGAACGTGCGGACGTGATCCCGGACCGAAGCCGGAAGTTGCGAAAAGTAGAGGTCCCAGAGTTCGAAATCAGGGGAGAGAGGCTGGCGTTTCCCGATGGCCACCATGGCCTCTTGGCCTTCCTTGGACATGAGCCACTCCAGGAAGACGAAGGCGCCGTCGGGATTGGGGGCGTTGACGGGCACGCTCCACATGTGCCCTTGGGCGAAAGCCTTTTGACCATGCCGGCTGCGAGGCATGGTGGCGAAGCGAAAGTCATAGGTTCCGTTGGAGGCCAGCTGGAAGCTGAAGTCCACCCATCCCTGCCACATGGAGTAGCCGCCTGCCCAGACGTCTTGGGGCGCAGCGAGGCCGGCGCCGTTCATGGATTCATCCTGGGTCACCATCTCGAGAAAAAACGTGAGCATCTCCACGTTTTCCGCCTTGTCGACCAACGGTTCGGTGCGGTCGTCGCTCACCCAACCCTGGCCTGTCCAGTTGCGCGTCCACTGCCAGCTGGAACCCCAGCCGGCGGCGACCGGGTTGGCAGCACCGAGCCAGCGGCCCTGCCGGTCCGTGAGCAGCTGGGCATACTGGCGAAACTCTTCGACGGTCCAGTCGTCGTAGGGGATGGCAATGCCGGCGGCGTCGAACCGGTCTTTCACCAAGATCCATACCTCTGAGTTGAAGTCGTGGGGGACGCCCCAGTACCTGCCGTCGTGGAGCACGGTTTCCAACACGAAGGGGAAGAGGTTGTCGGACAAGTCCACGTACCGGGACCAGAAGGAGGTCATGTCCATGATCAAACCGGCTTCGATCCAGGGCACCTTATACTGCGCCCAGGTCTGAAAGATGTCCGGGGCGGCGTTGGATGCGATCATGACAGGGATCTTCTGAGGGTACTCCTCAAACGAGTACGTCTCAACTTCTACGGTAAACTCCGGATGAGAAGCCATGAACCGGCTCGCTACTTCGTCCAGATGTTCGTGAGTGCCGTACGTTACGATCCTAATGGTGCTTTTCGGCTCCCGCGTCGAGCCTACCGGCTCCCCTTGTGCCGATACCTGGAGGGTAAAAAGCACAAAGACCAGCGCGACGACGAACCAGCACCCTGCTTTGTACCACGCTCTCCAACACTGAGTGGTCCGCAACGTCATAGCCTCAGCTCCCCGTTTAGTTTCGCTCCAAGCGATAAGGTCGAGGCCGCCGGGTGTGACGCATCGGTGTGGCCTGTGGCTTCTTCTGGAATGCAGCTGAGTGTACCGGATCCGGATACATGAGCGCCACGGTCGAATCGCTGGAGGTATATCAAAATTCTTTCTTAACAGATTAAAAAAGTCAACACCGGCATCGAGCGGTGAACGGCCAGGGCGTTGTTAACGATCGATTGACATTAGACACCACTGAAGAAATTGGTTATAATGACTGATGGTAAGATTTGCAATATTAAATGATGTCCTTAACGACTCCATCCAACTTGGGGCACGAGGTGGCGTTTGGCTTGGGGATTCGCATCTGCGTCAACCACCTGGGCTTTCGTCCAGTCGGTCACAAACAAGCCGTCGTGCTTGCGAGCGGTCCGTCGGACCCGAGAGAATTTTCGATTAGGGAGGTCGGGACCGGGCGCCTAGCCTTTCGCGGCGCCGTGCGGTACCGTGAAGATCCCCTGGGCTTCGGTGGGGTGGCCGAGTTTTCGGAGCTCACCGAGCCTGGACTTTACCAAATTCGCATCGGAGAGACTCGTTCCGTACCTTTTTTCATCCGCAACGATGTGTACACTAGGACCGCGTATGACGTGTTCCATTATTTTCACATTCAGCGGTGCGGGCAAGCCGTGCCGGGCTGGCACGATGCGTGTCACCTCGACGACGCCCGGCGCCGGGATACCGGGGAACACGTCGACGTGGTGGGCGGCTGGCACGACGCGGGAGACCTGCGCAAGTGGATGTCGGCGACCCTGTGGGCCGCCATCGCCATGTGCTGGGTGAAGCGGTACTGGGGAAGCACGTGGACGAGGTTTTCGTCCGACGATCTGCTGGACGAGATCCGATGGGGCAACGCTTACTTCCTCAAGATGCACGATTCCCAATGCGGTCGAGTCTGGCACGATACGGCCGGCGGCGTAAACGGCGACAACTCGGACAACCACTGGACCGACAACGTCATCGGCACGGACGATGACCGCTATGTGGAAACGGAGCGCGTGTCGCCGTTGATCCAGTGGACGTTTGTCTACCTTCAGGCGCTGGTTGCTCAAACCTTCAAGGAGGCGGATCCCGGCTACAGCCGCACGTGTCTCGACGCGGCGGTCTCGGCATACGAGTATGCGCTCACCCTGGGCCCGGGCCTCGACACGCTCTCTCTGGGCATGAAAGTGCTGGCGCTGGTCGAGTTAGTTCGAGCGCGGTCTTTGCCGGGCGCCCCGGCGCATGCTCTCGCTGAATGCAGGGGTCAGCTGGATGTGGCTATTGACGAGCTCGTCGCTCGGCAGATCGTCTCCGATGGGCCGGGGAAGGGCGCCTTTCGAGCGAGCGGCGCCGCCGATGCTCCTATCTTCCGGCATGCCTGGCTTTCGGGGATTCCTTCGGGCTCGCTCCTCGTCGCCCACGCAGCGGGCTTCGGCAACCTTGTTGCAACGAGACAAGCGATCGAACGATACGTCTACGAGTACATTAAGCCGCTGACGGAGCTCAGCGCCTTTCGCATCCTTCCTTATTCGGTCTGGCGCGAGGCACCCACGCCTGATCGCTACCGACCGCTTCCTCAAGGTGGGGTGTACCGCTTTTTCATGCCGGTGCTCGAAGAAGGCCAAGAGCGACGGCCTGTGCGCTGGTGGGTGGGGACGACAAGCCACCTCTTGAGCCATAGCNTCGTCTTAGCCTTGGCCTCTCGGCAGCTCCAGGATCCATCCCTCCAAGACCTCGCGGTGAGGCAGATCGAGTGGGTCGCCGGCGCCAATCCTTTCCAGGCGTCCTTGATCACCGGTCACGGGGTGAACCAGCCGTGGCCGCATTCGCGCTTCGTGGGTCTCATTCCCGGAGGGATCATGAACGGGATCGGGGGTGATGAACAAGACGAGCCCGTGTTAGATCAGGAAAATGGTCTTGCCTGGCAGACGAACGAATACTGGAGCCCACACAACGCGTTCTATCTGATGACCTTAGCCGCGCTGGAAGAGCGGGAGAATCCGGCGCCGACCATCGGGATCATCCCGGTTCGCTAGGGCGGATGCGCCAAAGCCCGGAAACGGACTGCGAAACGTCGCCCGCAAAGGAAGCCGCCGAGAATGGCTTCAATGAGCTCCAATCGGCTCGAGAGGCGGCTCCGAAGGTAGGGGAGGCTGCGGGGGCCCGTTCGGTCACCGGTAGGTTCCCGATTCGTAGACTCCACCGTGTCGATGCTTAGCGGGGGCGAGCTGGGCGGTGTTTGCCGGCCCGGGCAGCCGGAGCGCGTTGCGGGGACGAGATCGTACCACGTACGGCGAAGGAGGATAGCGAATGAGTCTCTCCGTGGCAAATTGGCGGAAATGTATTCTGATTATTGGGGTTGTTGTGGTATTTGGGTCGATTCCGGTCCACAGTGCCGAGACGACGTTGACGATTTTTTTCCAGTGGGGAAACGTCATCGACACGCTCAACCGGGCCGTGGCGATCTTCGAAGAGGAGAATCCCGACATTCGCGTCATCACAGTGCCGGCGTGCATCGACTGCGGGTCCGGTTACGAACAGCTCCTCGTCGCGATTGCAGGAGGAGCGCCGCCGGATCTGGTCACGCTCAGCGGGACGTACTACGTCGAAATGGCGGAAGGTGGACTCCTTGAGCCCCTTACCGAGTACCTGAGCAAGTCGACAACCGATTGGCGCAGTAAGTATCACCCCGAGCTGTGGGAGAGCCAGATGATCCGGGGCGAAGTCTACGGCATTCCGGCCTTTGAAGGCGGGCCGGGGCCCGGACTGATCTACAACAAAGACGTCCTGTCTGAAAGCGGTGTGCCTGAGCCGTCGCCGGACGAAGTGATGACGTGGGACGAGTTTGGGGCGATGGCTCGCAGGCTCGTGGCCTTCGACGCGGAACGGCGGTTGCGTCGGGTAGGATTTTATCCCCCCGAGACCGGGGCGAACAGTCTCGGCCGGATGTCACTTGTCTTCGGCGTCGAGTGGTTTGACGAGGAGGCCAACGTCGCCCACATCGATCATCCCCGGCTCATCGAGGCCATGCGCATGCTCAAAAGGCACTTCTACGACCCCTGGGGTTATGACGAAGTCGAAAACGCGGTGAGCGGGAAAGGGCGCTGGACGAATCACGCCAACTCGATCTTTGCCACCGGCACGTCGGGCGCGCTCATCACCGGCTATTGGACTCCCGGAGAGCTGCGAAAGACCATGCCCGGCGGCAACATCGGCGTGACGTGGACTCCCAACGACGACCGGCTGAAAGTGCTGTCCGTCGGCGCCTGGAGCCTGTCGATCTTGTCGCACAGCCGCAATAAGGACGCCGCATGGCGGCTTCTTGAGTTTTTGGCGTCGCCGCGAGGGACCGCTGTCGCCTTCGAGGAGCAGGGCTGGCTCGGCGGTCTGCACCGGGACCTACCCGCATACATCGATCTGAGCACGAGTCCGGGCACCGAGTGGTTCGTGTGGGCTCTCGACTCGGCGGACGTCGTGCGCTCGTCGAGGCCTAACCTTTTTGCCAACCGGGCGTCGGCTCTTTGGAACGAGGTCTACGAGCAGGTGATGAGCGGGCGAGGCGATCCCGAACCTCTCCTGGCCGAGGCCAATCGCGTGTTGAACGAGTACATCGCCGAGGAGCTGAGCCGGCGCCAGGAGTAAGCCAGACGGTCGGCAGGAAGCTCCGGACGGTGCCCTGGCGGAGCCGGACAACACCGGCGGCGTCTGCTTCTTGCGGGCCACAGCCCGCTTCCACCCTTTGGGAAATCCACGATTGTGCCGAATGAAGTAATACAGGCGGGACTTTCGTCCTAGAGGGGGTGACCTGTGAGGCGCCCCTTCTAGGCGCGGTTTGCCGCCTCATCGTCGTCCACTCAGTCGAAGAACTCTTCGAAGCACTCCACAGGGATAGGGGATGGGCCGTGGGAATCAGACGTCGTCTTGCACTCGGGCTTGAAATGCGGTTGTTCTTGCTCGTCTTTGTCGTGGCTGGCCTCATCTCTGCGTTCATCACGGGAAATGCGTACAACCAAGAGAGGGAACAGACGGAACAAGCGCTAGCCGACGAGCTGATCCGAGCTGCATGGGTGTTTTCGGCGATGCTGGACGCTGAGGATATCCAGCTTATGTCATCGGAGTCGCGCAGTTCCCTCCTCGTGCGGGAGTATGAGGCGTTGGCGCAACGCGTCGTTGATCTTGCGGGACTGACGAATGCGTACGTCTGTACCCCTGTCCGGTCCGGCGTATGCACCCTCGTCGCCATCAACCCCACCAGCGGCCTTGCCGCCGGCACGTTGTATCACTACGGGGAGACGGAAGCCGCCGAAGCGTGGGCCTCGGCGTTCGCGGGGCGCGAGGCGGCTTCGCCGATCTACAGGGACAACGTAGGCGAGTGGATGAGCGGCATGGTGCCGGTGAGGGATTCCTACGGGCGCGTGATCGCCCTGGCGGGCGTGGACGTGGATGCGACTCGCGTCCGTGAGCAGCTGCGAGAAGTGCTCCGGAACTCGATCATCCAAGCGGTGGTATTGGTCGTCGTCTGGCTGATCGTCGCGGTGACCATCGCTCGCACCATGGTTCGTCCGGTCACCGATGCCCTCAATCGTTTCGGCATCCTGGTTGGCCGTGTCGCCGAAGGGGACCTGACCATGGAAGAGATCGCGGTTCGCTCCCGCGACGAGGTAGGTCGCTTGGGCGAAGCGTTCAACCAAATGGTGGTGCGCTTGCGCGCACTGCTACGCAACGTCACCGAGTCGGCAAGGGTCGTTGCGACTGCAGCGGACGAGCTTACGAAGACATCGGAGCAGTCGGCCGCCGGAGCCAAGCAGGCCTCGAGCGTCGTGGCGCACATGGCTGACGCCGCCGGGAATCAGGCGAGCGTGGCGGCCGAGGTTCGCACGACGATGGGGCAGCTGCAAAAGGCCATCGAGCAGATCGCCCAGGGCGCGCAGCGATCGGCGGGCGAGATCCAGCAATCCGTGGCACGGCTCAACTCGGTGTCAGGTGACATCCGGCAGGTGACGAGCGGTGCGTTGAAGGTGGCCGGTGATGCCGAGCAAGCCGCCGAAAGCGCTCGCCGGGGCCGCGAAGTGGTGCGCCAGACTGTGGAAGGGATGCAGCGCATCCGCGACGCCGTGGCCAATACGGCGGATCAGCTGCGTGAGCTGGAGAAGCTTTCGACGAAGATCGGTGAGATCACAAGCCTCATTTCGGACATCGCGGACCAGACCAACCTCTTGGCGCTCAACGCTGCCATCGAAGCGGCGCGGGCCGGCGAGCACGGGCGTGGCTTTGCCGTGGTCGCCGACGAAGTGCGGAGTCTCGCGGAGCGGTCGGCGAAATCGGCCAACGAGATCAACGAGCTCATTCGCACCACCCAGGAGCGTACGGCCGAAGCGGTCCGAGCGATGGCGGCAGGTTTGCAGGAAGTGGAGGAGGGGAGCCGGCTGGCCGGCGACGCAGACCAAGCCCTGGCGGATATCATGCAGCTTGTCGAGCAGGCTGTCCGCGGCATCAAACAGATCTCGTCGGCCGCCGAGCAGGTGAACCAGAGTGCGCAGCAGGTCGTGACGGCCTTCAACGAGATCGCTACGGTGACGGAGGAAAACACCGCCGCCGCCGAGGAGATGGCCGCCAGCGCCGGGGCGGTGGATCAGAGCGTGCTGCAGCTCGCCAATTTGTCGCAGGACAACGCTGCCGCGGCGGAGGAGATCACAGGCTCCGTGGAGGAGCTGACCGCGATGGCTGCGCAAGTGTCTCAAGCAGCGAGTTCTCTAGCCCAAACGGCAAAGACACTCCGGGAGCACGTGCAGCAGTTCCGGTTGTAGGAGGAGTGAAAGCGAAGCGAGAGCCCCGCGCAATGGGGGCTCTCTTTGTTTTCTACAACGCCGCATCGAGAAAGGTGCGCGCTCATTGTGGACGAATGTTTTCAAAAACGTCAGACGACTTACCCGTCGGGCCGCGGCGCCCGGTTCGAAGAGGGGGAGGAAAGCGACCACAGAGCTCAACGAAGGTCGAAGATGTGAAGGGCACCCTGGCGACGATGGAACGGAAGAACGGTAAAACGCGAGCACATCCGAATCAAGAGGAGCATCGTCTTGCAGGGGCTTGCGAACAGAGCGAAGAAACGAAAGACACCGAATATTTGAACTTCGGTTTGTCCTGTTGGCGGCCCGATGGCGCGGTGTCATAAAGCGCAAAGAGCCGGGGTTGTAAAGCGCGGAGGGCGGGGTGTTGAAGCCGTAAAGAGCGTCAACACTGATCCGCACTGCGGCGCCGGGCGGCGCTGATCGCAAGAGAGCTGTACCTCACCCACGCCCAAGTCGACTGGGAGGGAGTCAGATCGTGCTCAAAGCCGAATGGAAGCGTGTTGTGCCGTCGGTTTTCATGGTGGGATTCGCGGTCGTCGGGTTTTGGTATATCGCCGCCGTCGGGTTCGCCCAAGGCTCCTATGGTGGAACCCATCGCGGCCTGGATTTGATGGACGTCGACATCATGTTCATCGGGGCGCATCCGGACGATGAAAGCGGCATGTTTGCGACCTTCGCACGCTACATCCGGGATGAAGGCTTCAAGGGAGCCGTCGTGGTGCTGACTGCCGGAGAGGGGGGAGGCAACGCGACGGGACCGGAGCTTGGACCTGCCTTGGGCAGGATCCGTTTGGAGGAGTTAAGGCGGGCCGTATCGTTGGCAGGGATCGATTCCCCCGACTTCCTTGGGTATTACGACTTCTACTACAGTCTGTTCGGCGGAAGAGGCAGACCGGAAGTGGGGCGACGGTTACATCTGCGATGTCGTGCGAATGGTGCGGCTGCGCCGGCCGGAGGTCATCGTCAGCATGTGGCCCGGCCCCGGCACCCACGGTCACCATCAACAGGCAACCCGGGCCGCTACCATCGCGTTTGACCGGGCCAATGATCCCGAGTTTTGCCCGGAGCACATCAGCGAAGAGTACCTGCAGCCTTTCCAGCCGCTAAAGCTGTATTATCGCAGCGGTTCGGTTCCCAGCGTGGTTCAGGTGAGCGTCCCCACGGACGATTTCTCGAGGAGCGCTTACATGCGGTACGCGGATTTGAAAGCCATCGCCCTTTCGAATTACCGGACGCAAGGGTGGGACCAGTTTCGCACGGTGCCCGCCTCTTCCGCCGATCCTGAAGTATTCGGTTTGGTGAAATCGCTGGTTCCGGTTGGCGAGCCCGAACGACACTTGCTCGAGGGCGCGCTGTTGCCTGCGGGATCGTCGCCTCCCGGCGTGAGACTCACCGTCGACCTTCCCGAATACAAGCTGCGGGCGGGTAGTTCTGTAACCGCACAAGTGACGCTGGTTAATGCGACGTCCGAGGTGATGGAAGACGTCCGCCTTTCGATCGAGGTTCCGGCGGGCTGGCAGGTGGAAGGGGAGAGTCAAGGCCCAAGCCGGCTAGCGCCCGGAGAGGCGGCACATGCTTCGTTCACACTGACGGTCGCCGACGGACTCGACGCGCTCGGGCAGGGACGCCTTTGGGCCGGGTATGACGCCTTGTTTGAGGGGCGCCCGGTTCGCGGCAGGAACTACACCTGGTACGAAGTGACCGGTCCCGTCGAAGTCCGGTTCCAACCGCTGTTTGACATCGCCAACTACCGGGTGTTTGCCCGCGAGACCAAGACAGAATGGCTGATCCCGAGCTTGCCGGCGAGGCTTCCGGTCACGATCGGTCAAAGGAACACCTTTACAGTGGAGGTGATGAACCACGGCGACGAACCCTTCGAGGCGCGCTTGAGCTTTGAGACGCCTCCGGGTGTGTCCGTGGAAGGTCCAAACACCGTGCACGTACCTGCCCGATCAACGAGCGAGGTGACATTCACCCTGACGCCGGAAGCCGGCGCGTTGCCTGAGGGGCGCGGTTCCGCTGCCGCCACGATCACGATTCGAGCGGAAGGAGCGGGGTATGATGCAGCTGACACGGCTACGGCGTACCTGCTTCCGACGCTCGTCGTTCCCAAGGTGGGACAGCCTCCGGTTGTGGACGGGGACCTGTCGGATCTGAGGGGTCTCGCATTCGCCGAAGGAAAGGTGGGCTACGTCGACAGGTGGTCTGGGCGAACGGAAGGCGATCACGACTCCAGCGCCGACTTCTACGTTGGTTACGACAGTGATTTCCTCTATGTCGGCGTGCGGGTGTACGACCAGACGGTGGTGTGCAACATCGCCCCTGATGACATCCGGGGCCACTGGCGTTCGGATTCCGTGGAACTCACGATCGATCCGACGGGAGCCAGCGCGGACACGGGGACGACGTTTAAAGTGGGCATCTTCCCGTGTACGACGGAGTCGTTTGCCGCCAGGGCGGCTCGCGATGCCGACGCCCTGCAGGGCGTCATCGAGGTGACCGCTCCGGGCATGCAGGTCGCGTCCAGCCGAACGGAGGACGGTTACATCATCGAAGCCGCGATCCCCTGGACGGCGATGCCCCATCAGCCCGGGCCTGGAGATGTCATCGGCTTCAACGTGCTGGTCTACGACGGTGATGTGGCTGACGCTCACCCGGGCGCCAACATCGAGAAGAGCCGCATCGGCTGGGCGTCGGTCATCGGAGCGCAGCAGGCGACGCCGTACGTGTGGCCCAAGGTGACGTTGGGGGAGTGAGGCGCTCACCCGTCTCATAGACCTTGCTGACAAGGTCGTTGATGGCGATTGACGGTCGCCTATGAAGACGCCGATAACTACTGTCGTCGCCGGGGTGAACGTCACATGCGAAACGGAGGCCATAGAGAGATGGACGCGAAACGGGTTTGGACGGTCCTGGTCGGACTCTTGTGGGCCGTGGCGACGGTGCTGCCACCCGGCGTGCACGCTGCGGACTCCATTAACGGCGGTACGACCCAGACAGACGTCTGCCGGCAGGACGAACATCTCTATGCCATCGCGTGCGGCGCTTGGTCGGACGCTGGACTTCACGACATCGTGGTGGGCTTGGAGGCGAAAGCTTACAGCCATTCGGACATCGTGATTGGCCCCTTTGCCGGTGCCGAAAAGGCTCACAGCATTTCTATCGGCAGTCGAGTGTACGAAGACGGAACTAATTGGTTCACCTACACGGATGGCGACGGGGCGATCGCCGTGGGCGCCGGTGCCCACGTGTTCAACCACGGCAGCATTTCCCTTGGAATGCGGGCGGTGGCGAACGGCGCGAGGTCGGTCGTCCTGGGGGACCGCAGCACCGACGACGGACTTTCGGGCGTCGTCTCTTTTGGCAATCAGGACTTCCAGCGAGACCTCATTTACGTGAAGAACATCACCAGCTCGGGTGTGATGAGGGCCAACGGGTTTGTGGCGTCCGGAGACATGGAAGTGGAAACCGCAACCGTTCGCAACGCTCTCGTCGTGAGCGCCGGCGGCGCCAGCATTACGGGGGGAATCAATGCGAACAACGCCAAGGTCGTGGGAGTCGCCGCCGGCGAAATCTCGGCCACGAGCCTTGAGGCGGTCAACGGCGGCCAGTTGTACCAGACGCAGCTGGCCGTCCAGGCGGCGCGCGAAGATGCACGGGCCGCGCAGACCGAGGCTCAGGCTGCCAAAATCAAGGCAGACGCTGCCCAGACCGAAGCCCTGGCGGCAAAAGTGGATGCTCAGGCCGCGCTCGCCGGTCTGCAGGATATCGTCAACCAGCTCTTGCAAACGGGTGTATGCAACCTAAGCGGAGGCACCTTTGACTGCAGCACGAACCTGCAGCTTGCCGGTGGTACGGTGGGAGCGGGAGCAAACCACGCCATCGCCATCGGGGACGGTGCCAGCGCCCTCTCCTCCAGGGGTATCGCGATGGGCCAAAATGCGAGAGCGGTCCAATCCAATTCCATCGCGATCGGCTCCGGAGCCACCGCTTTCTCGTCGGTAGCGGTGGGTACGGGGGCCGCGGCGACCGGCACAAACTCCACGGCTGTCGGAGACGACGCCCTCGCCTCAGGGGATTACGCCGTGGCGATCGGAAGCGGAGCTCAGGCGACGCATGCGAATTCGGTGGCGATCGGGAGCGGATCGACCACGCAGGCGCCCGGCACCGTCTCAGTGGGGGCTCCCGGGAGCGAAAGGCGCATTACCAACGTCGCCCCGGGCGTCTCGGGGACGGATGTCGTAAACGTCGATCAGCTCTACGCCGCTATCAGCGGACTTGACAGGGCCTCGCGGGCTTACGTCGACGAGCGGATCGAGGCGCTGCGGCTCGAGATCGCACGGGGGATCGCAGCCGCGGCCGCGATGATAAACGTGCAGCCGTCGACCGTCGGCAAGACGGCGGTGGGAGTCGGCGTCGGGCATTACGACGGCCAGACGGCGTTTGGCCTATCGGTCGTCCGGGCACCGAAGGAAGGCGTGTTGCTCTCGCTCGGAGCTGCCGCCGCCATGGGCTCCAATCCGGTCGTCCAGGCCGGTGTGTCGTTTGAGTTTTGATGGGCGGTGGCCGCGCTCGGATGGGTGGGGGATCGGCGACGATTAACGGGACGGGGAAGCGCTAGAGCCGGACAGATGAGACGGGAGAATTTCCCGTCCCTCTGGCCAAAAATATCGAAACCGTCACTCGATTATGAGGTCGTCGGGAGGTGTCCCTGTGCGAGGTGTTCGACGTTGGTTTGAGCGGCTGGCTATGGCCATTCTTTCGGCGTTCGTGGCGTGGTGCGTGCCAGCACTGGCGGCGACCGAGCTTCTCGTAGGCTTCGACGATCAGACATGGGTCGATCAAGCAGCCGACTTTCTGGAGTACTTCGCGGCAAAATACCCGGAAATCTCCGTCCGGGTGACCGCGGGAATTAACCAAGAGAACATCGTGGTCATGATGGCGGGCGGCTCGACGCCGGACGTTTACTACGTGCGTGGAACCTGGTCACGCGGGTTCATCGAACGCGGTTTTCTTGAACCGCTGGATCCTTATGTTAGAGCAAGCGGCTTTGATCTTTCCATCTACAACCCGGTGATGCTGAGCGCTTACCAAAACGACGCTGGCGAGACGTTTGCATTGCCGACCGATCTTGGGATGGTCTTTACCTATCTCAACACCGACCATCTTGCCCGCGCGGGAATCGCTTTTCCCCAGAGTGATTGGACGTGGGATGAAGCTTTGGACATTGCACGGCGCCTGACGTCCGTTGAGGGCGACTCCATTGCCCGTTACGGCTGGTCTGTGCCTCTTGGGGCGAATTGGCTTTTCGAGGGATTGTCCGTCGCTCCGTGGGGAGGGCGCCTTTTTAACGATTCTGAGACGGAGACGTGGGTGACTCGGCCCGAAGCGATAAGCGGCCTTGCGTGGTGGGAGAGCGCCTTGGCAGTTGTGCCGCGGGGCGGCGATTTCGTTTCGGGGAGTTCGTCGATGTTGGTTGACGGCGGCTGGAATATAAAGCATTTCAACGCGAGCCTTACCGAAGTCCATTGGGACATCGCACCGATACCTCGGGGGCCCGTGATGCGGGCGACTCCAACCCAAGGCAGCGGATACGGCATCTCGCCTCTTTCAACCAACAAAGACGCCGCCTGGGTGTTTATGCAAGAATTTCTGGGTCCCATTGGTCAAGAGATGATCTGGGGCCGTGGTAGCATCCCAGCCGCGCGTTCGGCTCTTCCCGTCTTTTTGGAAGAGACCGTAGGGGGTAAAAACCACGCCGCGATCTACGAGGCGTTTGAAACGGCGTTCATCGGCCGCCCGATCATGCCGCCGGGAGAAGGCGCCTTCGTCCAAAGGGCGTCCGGTCCGATCGCAAGTTGGCTCGAGCGCCAGATATCCTCGCAACAACTGGCGGTTCAGCTTAAGACGGCGATCGAGGCTATGTGGAGCGAGCGGAACCCGTAGCGTCGGGCGCTCTAAGAGGCTGAGGGCTCACGCGTTTGGTGCGCCTGCCAAAGCTTGGACGACGGGAACAGCCGTCATTCTACCCACTTAACAAGACGGGGATTCGGGTCCAGGATCGATTCATATTGCTCTCGGATTCCGTACTTTGCGTCGGGGTCAAGACGTTTGTACCGCTCATACTTTCGAATGCGATCTGCTTCACTCATCCATCCCAGGTGTTTGATTCGCAGGTCGGACACATAGTACGGAAGATCGAGGATGTTGCTAGGGAACCGCCCGCAGTGCTGGGGAGTATTTTTCCAAACGTAGTGGAAACTGGGTACATAACGGCACATAAAGGGCCGATAGGTTAGGTGAGCTCTCCACCATCGGTCCTCGCGGTAATGCGTTGGCGTCCAGAAATCGAACAGACGAAACAAAATGACTTCTTGTTTGACGCTCTCGGCCAAACATGGGAGCATCTCGACAGCTTTGTCTTCAAACAGCTCGTCGGCGTCAATGTTAAGAATCCAATCCGGATGTGTTGCCAGAGTTTCCCTCCATTGCTGTTTGCGCAGCTCTACCTCGTTCTTGAACCTCGACGTGTCATTGCGAATAAATTGTAAGATCAATACCAGAGAGGCATTCTCGGCAAGTGTCGACGGAGTTATCGGTACTTCCGTCGTCTATAATAACAGCCTTATCCACAAACGTAGAGGTGTGCTGCAAAACTTGACGCAAGTATCTGCCGCCTTCGTTATGAACCACCATGCTTAAAGTTATGGTCAGCCGGGATCTGCGCACGTAGACTGAGGGTAGCGAACCACGATCCTCAGTTGCCAGAAGCGAGTTCCTCAAGAGACGTGGGACGACTCGGGGGTGTGGGAATGAGCTCGAACTCGGAAACGAGCCATTCCCCTTCCTCCAGGACAACACTCGCTTCGCCTGTGAAGAAATCACGAAAGGCCTCGCCGTTCTCACAGCCAGAGTTGATCAGCGTAAACTTGACCCGGCTACTACCCCTCTCAACGTTGTCAACGATTACGCTGTGGATTTCAGGTCTTTCAATGACCACATCGGTACGAACTGTATCGGATGATCGCTCGCGTCGCTCTTGAACTGCTTCCTGCAACGCACCGGTAGCAAAGCGAATCGGTGCAGGCTCTGTGGTTATTGACGTCCGGTAGAGGTCCTCGAAAAAGAATCTGAGTGCGCGAGATATTTGGTATTCTTGACGCGTCCTGCTTACGTACTCCGGTACTTTCACTAGGTCTTCTGTTCGGTATAGGTGAAGGGCCGGGTAGTGCGTATCGACGTGGAGAGGGATGCCCAAAGCTGCAGCCCGTACACACAGATGCCGGTCTTCTCCGATCAAGTCCAGGTTCTTGATCGGAGCGAACCGCACCCCGCGTGCCAGAGCGTCGCGTCGAAAGAGCGTAAGAGCCCCTAAGCCGCCGACCTCGTAGACTCCTGGCTTACGCAGCTTAGCAAGAACGTCCTGGGTTCTTACGGCTTGGACTTCCGCGGATAGTTTCTCACCTGGCGACTGCTGATAGAGTCGATATTGACCACCGAGCCAGACCTGCGGCAGTTCCTGAGTATTCGGTTGCCACTTGGTCCAGAAGACTTCCGAAACAATAGGAAGATCGAGTGCGATCAGTTGTTGGAGCGTCAGGGGGTGAAGCACCAAGTCGGAATCAACCAAGAAAAGGTGAGTGGCGCCGCAGTCCAGAGCGTATCGTATGATCTCATCCTTAACCGTGCCTACATGCTCCATGAGACGAGCTGTCCAATGATGGGTGACGTCGTTCTTGACGTAACTCTCCCGTCGTTGATCGACTTGGACCCATCGAGCCGCCGGGTATTTTGCAATGAACTCTCTCAGTAGCTTTCGCGATTCTTCTACGTCGTTGTCATCGGCAAATAAGTACTCGATGAAAAAGCTGTCCGTATCCAGATTTGCAAGCGAGTCAAGGAAATAACGAAGAATCTTCGGCGACTGCCGGACCGGGCTAGCAATCACGATGTGAGGGGTCTTGGACATGGCGCGTCCACCTCGGATGTGTTCGACTGCCTTTCTCGTGACAACGAGAATTCTCGCAATCCCGCGTTATGAGCGCACGACCGCAAGCTGCTTCCACAGAATGCGGAGATCCTCTCGCTGTTGGTTCTCGCGGGCCAGTGACTCCGCCTTTTTCAGAGCTTCTTCCGCCTCGGCAGGGGTGTTCTTAGCGATTGCGACGTACGCGAGGTTGTACCAGATGTCAAAGTCCTCTGGATGCATGTTCGTAGCTTCCTTCAACACCTGCTGAGCGCCATCGAGATCGCCGCAGGCGACTTTGATGGCGGACGTGATGGAGTAGACCGCGGGATCGTCGGGAGCCAACCTGGAATACTCCGTCAGGAGGGTTTGGGCTTCTTCGAGATGCCCCGCTTGGATCAGCGTTTCGATGTTCTTCTTGAGACGCTCGGCGTGACGAGCAAATTCGTTGTCGTTGAGCCTTTGTTCCAGCTTGCGCACGTAGAAGCTCAAACCCTTCGCCAACGGGGCGAATGTCTCGGCGGCTTGGCGAACGTATTTCATCTGCTCCTTCGGACAGCTTTCGCTAAGCCGTGCCTTACGGACGAGCACTAACGCTGCTTCTTCGTCGCCCTTGAGTTCGTCCGTCAGAAGGTTATCAAGCACATGCTCCTGGTAAAGACGCTCAAGGTAGGCGATTCCCCAATGGAGGTAGCATTCAAACAGGCGCTCGTACTCAGCGTCGCTCCAATTCCCGTGTAGGAGGGCGTAGCGCGCGAGTTCTTTCGCAACGCGGAGGTCGGCCATTGTGGGCAAGTCGGTGATCTCCAGTACAAACCCCGCGATCACTGTCGGAAGCTCGGAATGCCGTCGTTGAGCAAACGCCAACAATTCAACAAAGCGGCTGCCGCGGAAGGGTACAAGTGTGTGCCAATCAAGGAGCCGTCGTTGGAAAAGCAACACATACAGCAAGTCGCCGTAGTAAACGGGGGCTTTCGGCCACTCCCAGTCGCCAAAACGCGAAGCCGCCTGCTCGAGGAGCTGGGAATCATTCTCGTCCAATCGTACCCTATTGAGCGTGGCATAGTCGGTGCTGCCCGTAGCCAGCAGCTCAGACAGCGAGCGATCGACGTCTGGATCTATGTTGAGCCTGTGTGATTCTAGTATGCTTCTGAACCTTTCGGCGGTCTCCGGCTTTGATTTCTCCGCGCGGTGATAGAGCTCGACCAGCTCCGCAAGACGTTTTTCCTTGAGGAGACTGTCGATCGCTTTCTCAAAGACAGGTGCGAGTGCACCGATCTTCTCAACTGCCAGCGCCCAGTCTCCGGCTTCCTTGAAGTTCCCAAGACGGTGATGGAGGGAAACAAGGTCTCGGCGCGCCTCGTCGGCCCGGTACAGCGTGTAATGCGTGACGGACATGTCTCTGGACGCATCGGAGTTCTCAAATTCTCGGATACAGTCGACATATTGCTTGTACGCGGCAGCAGCCTCTTCGAGCTCGCCGAGGCTTGTGTGCGCTTTGGCTCGAAAGAAGTGAAAATCGGGATAGCGCTTCCATAGAGCGATGGCTTCTTCGGCAAAGCGGATCACTTGGCGCCAACGGCCGAGCTGGTAGTAGAGGAGGACCAATTGCTCGTAGACGTAAGGATAGAGGCGCCGCTGTGCCCCTTTTTGCTTGACGAGTTCATAGGCGCGCATGATAGGCTCCACGGCGTCCTCGAAGTCCTTGTGCATGGCGTAGCTCTTGGAAAGCTGATACCAGTAGTAGATATTTTGGGGGTTCTTTTCGAGCTCGGACCTCAGCAACGGCGCTGTGCGATGGAACTTCCGTTCCATGAGTTCTTTATCGGTCGCCAAGTAGCCATAATGGAGGAACGTGGCCTGGGTATCGTAGACGGGCGGGCGGAATGCCGGCTGCTCGTGAATGGCCCCTCGGTAACAGAAACCGGAGGTTAACCGGAAAAAGCGCGGCACAACTACGGAAGGGAGGCTTTGAAGATTGCTCTCATCGGTGACGTTCTTGATGCGGACCGTAGCCGTGTTGTAACGCTTGCTCTCGGGCGAGGTGAGGAAAGCGATAACCCGCTCAGGGGTCTCCAAGATCTCGTCTGCATCGA
>NICF_comb_assmDRAFT_10000888_pt1 | contig 24528 bp, 26 predicted proteins | sample NewIslPassag4_SG_FD_11279 | JGI IMG/M metagenome (IMG submission 11279) | reverse complement strand
CTTGTTTGATCACTTGAAAACTTCTCCAAGCTGGGGTGAAGTCCCTTTTTTATGTCCGAAAATCCTTACAAATCAAGGCCTTGGATTATTGCAAAACGCTCTTTTTTTTTTTTGGCTTCCGCAGGTGGTCGGGATCACGGCAAAACAAAGTCCGGTTTGAAATAGAGGCGGATGCGTCCGCCGTCATACGATGAGATCGACATTTTTCGATGATTTGGGAGGATGACGATGCCGGAACGGAAAAACGGCCCGATCGTGTTTGCGATTTCGCTCGGACTTTTTGCCGCGACCATCAACAATTCCATCACCTCGGCGGCCGTTACACACATCATTGAGGATTTGAACGGTTTTGAACGGCTGAATCTGATTTTCACCGCATATGTGCTGGCATCGACCAGCACCATGCTCATATTCGGCAAATTGTCGGACTTATTCGGCAGAAAATTGATCTACTTGATCGGCCTCGGCTTCTTCGGATTGGGATCGCTGCTTTCGGGCCTGGCGCAAAGTTTCGGCCAGCTTGTGGCGTTCAGGGCGGTTCAGGGAATCGGACAGGGGGCGCTGTTTCCGGTCAGTTTCAGCATCATTTACACGATCTATGCCGATCCGCGGAAACAGGCCAAAATGGCGGCGGTTCTGTCCGGCATTTACGGGCTTGCGGCCTTCTTCGGCCCGCTCATCGGCGGGCTGATCCTCGAATTTGCCGGCTGGCGCTGGTGCTTCTATCTGAATGTGCCGATCGCCCTGGTATCGTTTCTCATTGTGCTGCTAGCCGTCAGGGAATCCCGGGCGGATGCGAAGCCGAAGGTGGACTATCCCGGCACCTTCGCGTTGATCGCGGCCGTTGTCTCCTTCATGCTCGCGCTGGACGGAGCGGGCAAAGGCGGACAGCCGGCGTGGCAGACCGGCGCGCTGTTTGCGGTCGCGTTGATCGCTGCCGCCTGCTTCATTTACGTCGAGCGCAGGGCGGGCGAACCGATCCTGCCCCTCGGGCTTTATCGGAAACGGACGATCGTGGCGATTACCCTCGGGGTGTTTTGCCAGGGAGCCATGATGATGCCGCTGCTCTCCTATTTTCCCGTCTTCGCGACGGCGGTGCTCGGATTCGGAAGCGCCTACGGTTTCCTCACGACGCTGCTGCTCTCCGTCACGGCGGGCGCGGCCGTATTCAGCTTCCTTCACCAGCGCTTCAGTTACGCCGCGTTGATCCTGTCTTCCAAATCGCTTGGCGTGTTTGCGATGCTGATGATCGTCGCCGTAGGGTTCGAAGCCCCGGGCTGGTATTTGGCCGGTCTGCTGATCTTGCTGGGTTTTGCGGGGCTGGGGCCTCTGATGAGCGTCGCGCAGAACGAAATGGCGGCCATCCTGGAAGCCCGCGCGCTCGGAACAGGTTCTTCGCTGATCGGTTTCTGGCGGAACATCGGCAATGTCATCGGCACCACATTGACGGCGGCGATTGTCAATGCCGGATACAGCCGTTCCCTCGCCGGAAGCGCCGCGTACGCTTCCGCGCCGCCGGAAACACGGGCCGTCATGGAGAATCCCGACGCGCTGATCGGCGGCGCAGCCGCCGGGCTTTCCGCATCCGAAGCGGATGCGATGCACGGGGCGCTTGCGGCCGCCATTGACGGCGGGTTCCTCGTCATTGCCGCGTTCGGCACGCTCGGGGCGGTCTCCGCCCTCGCCGCCGGATCGGTCCGAAATATCCGAAGAAGCCGTCCGCCGATGGTCAACTAGTCCGCTATTCGCAAATATCAGGTCCGTTTTGAAATAGCCGCCGTCCGGGGCCTTCGGTACGATTAGGTCAAACAGCGCAACGTCCGGCCAGCCGGGTCGGCGGGGAACATCGTTGACGGAGGAACATCCATGAGCGCGAACGATCTTGCTGCCAACGCATCAGGCTTCAAACAACAGAAGAAATCCCGGTCTGAGCATCTTCGCTTCAGGTTGAAAAAGTATTGGCCCTTGTATGTGCTCATGATGCCGGGATTGACCTATCTGCTGATCAACAACTATATCCCGATGTTCGGGCTGTTCATCGCGTTCAAGAACGTCAACTACGCCGTCGGGATTTTCAAAAGCGACTGGGTGGGATTCAAAAATTTCGAATTTCTGTTCGGGACCAAGACGGCCTATGAGATCACCCGAAACACGCTGTTGTACAACGGCGCGTTCATCGTCCTGAACACGGTCATTCCGGTGGCTCTGGCCATCTTCCTGAACGAAGTTCGAAAAAACCTGCTTGTCCGCATTTTTCAAAGCGCGCTTCTGCTGCCGCATCTGATCTCGATGGTCATCGTGAGCTACCTGGTTTACGCGTTTCTGAACATGCAGAACGGCTTCATGAACAAGACGCTGCTGCCGCTTCTCGGGCTGGATCCCGTGATGTGGTACAACGAACCCGAATACTGGCCGTGGATTTTGATCCTCGTGAACACGTGGAAAAGCATGGGTTTCTTCACCGTCGTGTTTTATGCCGCCATCATCGGCATTGACAAGGAATATTACGAGGCGGCCAAGCTGGACGGCGCTTCCATGTGGAATCAGATCCGTCATATCACGATTCCCTTGCTTGTCCCGACCATCACGGTGATGGTGCTGTTCGGAATCGGACGCATCTTCTATTCGGACTTCGGTCTGTTCTATCAGGTTCCGCTCAATTCCGGCGCGCTGACCAGCACGACGAACGTGATCGACACGTATGTGTACAGGGCTTTGTTCCAGCTGGGGGACATCGGGATGTCGGCCGCCGCGGGAGTCTATCAATCCATCGTCGGTTTCGTTCTGGTCATCGTCTCCAACTGGATCGTGAGACGGTACAACAGGGATAACGCCTTGTTCTGACAGGGAGGTAACGCCATGGATCAAGCCGTCTGGCGAACGGTGTCCCACACCGTGCTGGTGATCTTGTCCATCTTGTGCATACTGCCGTTCATCCTTCTCTTCACTTCCTCGATTGCCGAGGAGACGACGATCATCCGGGACGGATACACCTTCTTCCCGAAGGACATCAGCTTCGACGCTTATGATTATCTGATCCAGAACTCCAAAATGATCGTGCGTTCCTACGGCGTGACGATCTTCGTCACCGTTGTGGGCACGACGCTCAGTCTGCTGCTCATGTCGATGCTGGCATACCCGCTTTCGAGAAGGGATCTGCCCCTTGGCAAGGTGTTTGCGTTCTTCGTCTTCTTCACCGTCCTGTTCAACGGCGGTTTGGTTCCGACCTATCTCATGTACACTCAGTTGTTCGGGATCAAAAACACGATATTCGCCTTGATCATCCCGAACCTGTTGATGAACGGCTTTTATGTGTTCATTATGAGAACCTTTTTTGCCACCACGATTCCGATCGACATCGTCGAATCCGCAAGTCTCGACGGAGCGGGAGAGTTCAGGGTGTTCACGTCGATCATCATGCCGCTGTCCCTGCCGATTCTGGCGACCATGGGGCTGTTCCAGACGGTGAACTACTGGAACGACTGGTTCAACGGCCTGATTTACTTGACCGATCCGAAGCTGTTCAGCTTGCAGAACGTGCTCAATCAGATCATCACCAACGTGGAGTTTCTGGCGCAGGATACGAATTCCAGGCGCACGTTCGCGCAACTGCCGACGCTGACCATCCGAATGGCGATCGCCTTCATCGGGATCGTGCCGGTTCTGGCGGCTTACCCCTTCTTCCAGAGGTATCTCGTGAGGGGGATCGTGATCGGTGCCGTAAAATAACGCGCCGCATGCCGACTCATTCGCAAACCGCGACGGGAGGGTGAAAACCGTGGAATACATTCAAATCGACAGGTGCCCGAAACCGGTATCCCGGCTGATCAAGGGCACGGAATATTTCACGCACGACATCTACGAGACGGCGGCGGAAAACCTGGACGCGTATATCGCCGCGGGAGGCAACACGATCGACACCGCCTTCGGCTATGCGCGCGGCCAGAGCGAAGAAGTGATCGGCCGCTACCTGGAGGAGCGAAAGAATCGCGACCGGTTCGTGATCCTGACCAAGGGAGCGCATCCCGGCTGGACGCCGAACGGCTGGGTTCCGCGCGTGAACAGGGAAGCGATCCGCAGCGACCTTCTGACCAGCCTCGAGCGGCTCAGGACGGACAAGGTGGAAATGTACGCACTGCACCGGGACGACCCGAACGTGCCGGTGGGCGAGATACTGGAGGCGCTGAACGAACATATCGAAGCGGGCCGAATCGACGCCATCGGCGTGTCGAACTGGACCGTGAAGCGCATCCGGGAAGCCAACGAATACGCGGCGAAGCACGGCCTGGTCGGCTTCACGTTCAACAGCCCGAACTTGAGCTTGGCGAAAGCCAACGAGGAAATGTTCCCGGGATGCGTCCACGCCGACGAGGAGATGGTCCGCTGGCATGAGCGCAGCCGGATGCCGCTGCTCTCCTGGTCTTCCCAGGCCCGCGGATTTTTCACCGATCAATTCGCTCCGCATCTGCGCGATTTCGACGACGCCCGCAAGGAGATCGTCCGCGTGTTCTACAGCGAGGACAATTGGGAGCGCCGGCGCCGCGCGGCCGAGCTGGCGAAGCGGAAAAACGCGACGGTCATCCAGATCGCGCTCGCCTATGTGCTGAACCATCCTTTCCCGACCTGCGCGGTGATCGGCGCGCGCAACCGCGGCGAGCTGACCTCCTGCATGGAGGGAGCCGCGATCAAGCTGACCCGCGAGGAAATGGACTGGCTGGACCTTAGATCCTGAAAACTGTGGAGGTCATGCGATGAGCACATCAAGAACATTGCGCTGGGGCATTCTCGGCACGGCCCAGATTGCCCTGAACCGCCTCATTCCGGCCATTCGGGAATCGCGATTCAATGAAGCGGTTGCGATCGCCAGCCGGGACGCGGCGAAGGCGAAGCGGATCGCGGAGCAATTGGACATTCCGTCCGCTTACGGAAGCTACGAAGATCTGCTGAAGGATGACGCGGTTGATGCCGTCTATGTGCCGCTGCCGAACCATCTGCACAAGAAATGGGCGATGAAGGCGGCGGAAGCGGGGAAACACGTGCTTTGCGAGAAACCGCTGGCGCTCACGGAGCGGGAGGCCCGGGACATCGCGGAGGCGTGCGAGCGCCGCGGCGTGCATCTGGCGGAAGCGTTCATGTACCGCCATCACCCGAGGTACGACCAGATCCGCGGCCTCATCGCCGGCGGGGAGATCGGCGAAATCCGGACGATGCATCTGACATTCCGCTACAACATGGAAGACTGGATGAGCCGGGACAACATCCGGCTGCGGCGCGAATTCGGCGGCGGCGCCCTCTACGACGTCGGCTGCTACTGCATCAACGCGGCCCGGATGCTGCTGGGCAAAGAGCCGGCCGCGGTCACTTATCATGCGGTGCGTTCCCCCGAGCATGACCATGTGGATGTGATGGGGACCGGCCTGTTGGAATTTCCCGGCGGAATCGGCGTCACGTTCAGCTGCGGCATGACCGCCTACAGCAGCAATACGATCCAGATTGTCGGATCGAAGGGAACGATCGAAATCCCCGCCGCGTTCCTCAGCATCCCCGTGCTGCCGCCAAACTTCCACGTTACGACGGGCGGCCCCGGCGGTCCGCCGGTGGAACGGAGGGAAGTGAAAGTGCCCGATGTGAACCCTTACGCCGCTCAGGTGGACGATTTCGCCCGCGCGGCGCTGTTCGGGGAAGCGCCAAAGTTCGGGCCTTCGGATGCGATCAACAATTTGCGCGTCATCGACGCCTGCCTGCGCTCGGAGTATGAAGGGAAACGCGTCATTCTGCAATGAGACGGAAAGGTTGGCAGAAGACCGGCCTTGCGGCTGAATCGCGCCAAACCTTTTCTCCAATATATACCAATTCCAAAAAGGAGGAATGAATGCCATGAAACTGGGCGTTTTTGCCGTCCTGTTCGGGCAGGAGTCCATGGAAGCGGCGCTGGACCGCATCAAGGCCGCCGGGCTCGATTGCGTGGAAATCGGTACGGGAGGATATCCGGGCAAGGCCCACATTGCGCCGGAAGCCATCCTGGACAATGAACCCGAGATCGCGCGCATCCGGCGGGCCGTCGCGGACCGGGGCCTTGCGATCAGCGCGCTGAGCTGCCACGGGAATCCGCTCCATCCGAACAAGGAAATCGCAAAGCAGCACCATGAGGACTTTGTGAACACGGTGAAGCTGGCGGCCAAGCTGGGGGTCGATACCGTCATCACCTTCTCCGGCTGCCCCGGCGATTCGGACAACGCCAAATATCCGAACTGGGCGACATGCGCATGGCCGCCGGACTTCCTCGAAATCGTGGAGTGGCAGTGGAAAGAAAAGGTCATTCCCTACTGGAAGGAACAGTCGGCGTTCTGCAAGCAATACGGGGTCAAAGTGGCGATCGAGGCTCACCCCGGATTCGTGGTCTACAACGCCGAGACCGCCCTGCGCCTGAGGGAGCAATGCGGCGACAATATCGGCGTCAACTTCGACCCGTCGCATATGTTCTGGCAAGGCATGGACCCCGTGGAAATCATCAAGGTGTTGGGCGACGCGATCTTCCACTTCCATGCCAAGGACACGAGAGTCGACCTCCGGAACGCGGCCCTGAACGGCGTGCTCGATACGAAGCCGTACGCGGACGAGCTCAATCGCTCCTGGATTTTCCGCACTGTCGGCTACGGCCATGACGAGAGCGTCTGGCGCGAGATCATCAGCACGCTGCGCAAGGTCGGTTACGACGGCGTCATCAGCATCGAGCATGAAGACAGTCTGATGTCGGTCGGCGAAGGGTTCGCCAAGGCGGCGGAATTCCTTAAAGGTCTGATCATCCGTGAGAAAGCGGGGGAAATGTGGTGGGCGTGAAAAAGAAGCTGAACATCGGCATGGTCGGCTACAAGTTCATGGGCAAGGCCCACAGCAACGCCTACAAGAGCGTCGGGATGTTCTTCGATCTGGACGCCGACCTGGAAATGAAAGCGATTTGCGGGCGCGACGAAAACGGCGTGCGCGAAGCGTCGCGGAAATTCGGCTGGTCCTCCCACGAGACGGACTGGCGGAAGCTGGTGGAACGGCCGGACATCGACCTGGTCGACGTGAACACGCCGAGCGACGCGCACAAGGACATCGTGATCGCGGCCGCAAAGGCGGGCAAGCACGTGTACTGCGAGAAGCCGCTGGCGCTTTCGCTGCAGGATGCGCGCGAAATGCTGAAGGCGGTGAAAGAAACCGGCGTAAGGCACGCCATCGGGTTCAACTACCGGTTCCTTCCCGCCGTCCAGCTGGCCAAGCAGCTCATCGAAGAAGGCCGTCTGGGCGAGGTTTACCACTACCGCGCCACCTATATGCAGGACTGGCTTGTGGATCCGGAATTCCCGTTGGCTTGGCGCCTGAGAAAGGAAGTCGCGGGATCCGGCGCCCACGGCGACCTGAACTCGCACTGCATCGATCTCGCAAGATTTCTGATCGGCGAGTTCGACGAGGTGATCGGACAAAGCCGGACGTTCATCAAACAGCGACCGATCCCGTCTTCCATGACCGGGCTCTCCGCCGCATCCGCATCCCGGGAAACGGGCGAGGTCACCGTGGACGACGCGACGTCGTTCCTGTGCACCTTCAAGAGCGGCGCGGTGGGGAACTTCGAGGCGACGCGCTTCGCCACGGGATGGAAAAACGGCCAGACGTTCGAAATTTACGGCAGCAAGGGCAGCATCCGCTGGAATCTGGAGCGCATGAACGAACTGGAGGTTCATTTCCTGGACGATCCGCCCCACATCCAGGGATTCCGGACGATTCTGGCGACCGAGCCCGTTCACAAATACGCGGGGAACTGGTGGCCGGCTGGCCACATCATCGGATACGAGCATTCCTTCACCCATTTCGTGTACGAATTCGTCCAAAGCATCGTTCACGACAAGCCGTTCATGCCGGATTTCGAAGACGGCGTCAAGTGCCAGCAGGTTCTGGAAGCCGTGGAGAAATCCGTCGCCGAACGGCGCTGGGTCAAAGTCGATGAAGTGTGACCCCATAGACCGCGCGCCGCGGTGTCCGATCGGCTGCAGTCGAGGAAAGGAGCTTACGGGATGAAGTTCGGATGCAGTCTGGAAATGGTCAACATGCGCATCAGCGAACCCGGATTCAAGCACAAGTTGTCCAAATCGTATTGGGTCGAACTGTACAGATTGATCGCGGCGGCCGGTTTCAAAGGCGTCGAATTGCCGTACAACCCGTTCATGACCGACGGCATCGCGTTCAACATGGGACGCAGCGGCATGCCGATCAACCGCTACAGCATCGAGACGAAATACGGCTCGGTCCGGGACTTCGTCGATCTGCTGCGGGAATCGGGCATCGATGAGATCACCGGCGTCCATGTCAGCGCGAACGACGCGATGATCGAGGTCATTTCCGCCTTCCGGCAGCCGGAGCATCTGTTCGGACTGATCGAGCAGGCAGTCGCGGAGGCCATCGAATTTCTCGCGGAGTGCGGCGGAAGAAACCTGGTCCTTTCGCCGACTCCGGAGATCGGTCTTGCGGACCGGCATTTCGGCTCAGGCGCGGGAGACAGGGGCTATGCCCCCGGCTTTCTGGCGGAAATCGCGAAGCTCGTGAACCGGCTCGGAGAAGCGGCCGCCGCCCGCGGCATTCAGCTGTCCGTCAGGAACGAGTTCTGGAGTCTGATACGGGGACGGGAAATCGACGCGTTCCTTGAGCGGCTCGACCCCCATTATGTCGCGTACAGCCCCGATTTGGCCCATCTCGCCATCGCCGACGCCGATCCGGCGGAGGTCGTGCGCCGGCACAGGGACCGGCTCAGCGCCGTACGCTTCAGCGACACGTTCTTCCGGGATGTCGAGCGGAATTTCGAAAAGCCGAATCCGGAAATCCCCATTGCCGGTCCGCAGCGCGTTTTCTGCGATTTGGGAGACGGCAGGGTGGACATCGCCGGCGTATATCGGGTGCTGAAGGAGTCCGGATACGACGGCTGGGTCATCTGCGAATCGAAGAAAACGCTGAACGTCCACAAAGCGCTGCTGAAAATGCGCTGGTCTGTCGATCACGGTTTCGCGAAGGCGACACAGGGGGCTTAAGGTTCGATGGATAACCTGAAATATTCCTATATGACCAACATGTGGGGCATGATCGTCGATTTTCCCAAAATTCACGATTTCAACGAATGGTATGCCCACGATTTCGGCAATGCCGCCTACTACCTGGATTGGGACAAGATCTTCAAGTATTACGTCGGCGCCGGCATCAAAGGCATCGAGCTGATGTTCTACCACGTCCCCTATATCCGGCAATTCTTCGGGACTCTGAAGGATTTCGCGGACTTCGCGAAGGAGCGGGGAGTAGAAAAAATCACGGGAATGTTCTCCGTGGCCGTCGGCTCGGAAAACCGTGACAAATTCGACGAAGTCGTGAACTTCAACCAGGTGTGGATCGAAGCGCTGCATGAGCTGGGCGGCGAAAACTTGATCGTCATGCCCGCGGGCCAGTATTACGGCGTCGGACCGCTCTCCGAGGAACAGCTCCGGAACGCGGCCGAGGTGATGAATGAAATCGGCAGAAGAGCGGCCGACAAGGGCATCACCGCGTGCGTCCACAATGAATTCTGGTGCGCGATCAATCTGTATGATCACGAGAAGTTTCTCGAGATGACGGATCCCCGGTATGTGTCGTACTGCCTGGACACCGCACAGCTGACGATCATGGGCGTGGACGTCGTGGATTTCTACGACAAGCACCACGACCGGGTAAAATGCTTCCATCTCAAGGACACCACGTTCCCGAACGCCCCGGACGATCTGAGATTCGCGCCCGGCGCGGAGTTTGCCGACGAAGGAACGCGCTGGTTCTGGGAACTCGGCGCGGGCGTCGTCGACTTCAAAGGTCTGTGGAACTTGATGAAAAAATACAACCATCGGGGCTGGGTGACGATCGAGACCGACGGCACGCCGGACCCGCTGGCCTCGCTGTTGCTGTCCAAATGGTACATCGACCACGAGCTGTCACCGATCTACAAATGAACGCCATCAACACGCCAACAAATAAATCATGAAAGGTGAAAACGATGAAAAGAAGAGTGAAAGTCGGCATCATCGGCTGCGGCACGATCAGCGACGTTTACGCGCGGGACCTGAAGCAAAAGTACACGATGCTTGACCTGGTCGCCTGCGCGGACATGTTCCCGGAGAAGGCGCAGGCCCTCGCCCGGAAATACGGCATCGCCAAGGCTTGCAGCGTGGAAGAGCTGCTTGCGGACCCCGAAGTGGAAATCGTGATCAATCTGACGATTCCGGCAGCCCACACCGAAATCAATCTGGCGGCGCTGAACGCGGGCAAGCACGTATTCAGCGAGAAGCCGTTCGCCACGAATCTGGAGGATGCGCGCAAGACCATCGAGCTCGCGGAGTCCAAGGGCCTGATGGTCGGCTGCTCGCCGGACACGTTCCTGGGCGCCGGCATCCAGACGTCCAAGAAGCTGCTGGACGAAGGCTGGATCGGGCAGCCGATCGCGGCGACGGCGAACGTGACGAACCACGGCCATGAAATGTGGCACCCGAACCCCGCCTTCAACTACATGCCGGGCGGCGGTCCGATGCTGGACCTGGGGCCGTACTACATCACCGCGCTCGTCGTGCTGCTCGGGCCGATCGACCGGATCACCTGCGTCGCGAAGAAGACGTTCCCGGAGAGAACGATCCTCGGACCCGTCAACCGCGACAAGGGTTCGATCCCGGTCGAGGTTAACACGCATTATACCGGCATTGTCGAATTCAAGAACGGCGCGGTCGTATCGATCAACATCAGCAACGACATCTGGTATTCCAACCTGCCGTGTCTCGAAATCTACGGCACGGAAGGCACGATGATGGTGCCGGATCCGAACATGTACGGCGGGCCGGTGAAGATTATCCGCGGCGACAACATGGTGGACAGCATCGAGGGCCTTGACATGATGGGCGCGCTCATGACGATCAATTCGCGCGAGAAAATGTCGGAATTCGTCAAGGAAATCCCGCTCGCGTACCACAACGTCGACCATTATTATCGCGGGCTCGGCGTGCTGGACATGGCGTACGCGCTTCTGAACGGCCGGCCGCACCGCACGAAAGGCGACCTGGTTTTCCACGTCACCGAGGCTCTGCTCGCGTTCGACGAGGCCGCGAAGGAAGGGAAGCCCTACAAGATGACCAGCACCTGCGAAGTCCCGCCTTCGCTTCCCGTCGGACTTCCATTCGGCGTAATGGATTGAGTCCGGAAGCCGCCTGAAACTCATATCAACCGGAGGGATGACAACCATGCCGACAAAGGCGATGAAACTGGGCTTCGAAGACAAGGTTCTGCAGGAAGACAGTCTCCGCAACATCAAGGTCAACGGCAATACGGTCGGCTTCCACGTCGGCATTCATCTGAACTATTACCGCGGGCTTCATGTCTCCTGCGTCGAAAAACTCGAACTGAAAGTCGACGGACAGGCCGTGCCGGAAGACCGGATCGTCTTCGGGATCAACGGAAAGAAATTTATGATTTCCCAACTGAAATATTTGTTCTCCGAATTTTGGGGAATCAAGATGATGGCCCATCTCGAAGTATACAACGGCGCGGGTCTCGCCGAAGGCGAACACGATGTCGAACTCATCCTGGAACTGCGAAACGAATCGATGCGGTTCGGTCCGGGGATCTACGGAACGATCGATGGGTCGGCCCGCAAGAAACTGGCGCTGCAGAAGGAGGCCATCGAACTGTGAGCAAAAGCAAAATCGATATCGCTGTCACCCTGTACGGGTTCACCGAGCAATGGGTCAACAACCCCGAGTTCGAACTCGAGGACATGTTCAAACTGCTCAACCGGTGGGGCATCAAGAAATTCGAAGTGATCGCTCCCCAGACCTTCGCGCGCTATCCGCTGCCCTCCGACGAGGAAATCGAACGGCTGCTCGAGCTGTGCGGCAAATACGGCGTCCGGCCGTTCAGCTACGGCGGATATTTGGATATCGGAAAGATCACGGACCACGATCTGGACGACCGGGAAGTGCTGCATGAAATCCGCTGCGATCTGATCACCGCCCGCCGCCTGGGCTGCGAATATCTGCGCTATACGCCGCTGCCGCTTCATCTGATCGGGGACGTGGCTCGCCTGGCCGAAACGTACGGCGTGAAGGTGGCGATGGAAATCCATTCGCCGAGCAAGCCGAGCGACCCGAACGTCCAGGCGATGATGAAGGAGATCCAGGCGACCGGATCGTCTTACATCGGACTGCTGCCGGACTTCGGCTGCTTCATCGAGAAACCGAACCCGCTGATGATCCGCCGCTATCTGGGCATGGGCGCGAAGAAGGAACTGCTGGACTTCATCGTGGAAAACCGGCACAACGGCTACACGGAAGAAAGCATGTGGGACAAGATCCGGCAGATGGGCGGCGGAAACGTGGAGCGCCTGGCCATCAGCGAACTGTTCGGTTTCCTGAGCTTCGCGCCGAAGGCGGATCTGGAAGGGTTCGCGTCGATTCTGCCGAGCTGCTTCTACTTCCACGGCAAGTTCTTCCACATCGGCGAAGATCTGGTCGAGACGACCATTCCCTACGAAGAGCTGCTGAGACTGGCTGTGGAAGGCGGATTCCAGGGAACGATCATGACGGAGTACGAGGGGCACTGCTTCTATTTGAACGACGCCGAGGAGCAGATCGAACGCCATCTGAAAATGACGCGCAACATTCTGGAGAAGCTCGGCGCCCTGGCTTGAGCGGTCGGACCGTTCGCCGGACGGCTTCAACCGGTGTTCGCGGGCGTGAACATACGGAAGAAGCCGCGACACGGGCGAGATCCAAAGACGGCTGGCGGGCGTTTGGACACCCGGGTGTCCAGACGCCCGCCTTTTGACAACACCATCTCGACAAGGAGTGACGAGGGAGGATGGGTATGAAGCTATCGGTTTGCACGGATGCGGTATTTTTCCGCCAGGATACCGTCAAGGCGATGAAGGCGGTGAAGGAGGCCGGATGCAGCACCATTGAATTCTGGCATTGGACGAACAAGGACATTCCGGCGATCAAGAAAGCGATGCGGGAGCTGGACATGAACATCGCGGCGATCATGAACGATCCCATCGCCCTGACGGACCCGCGCCTGCGGGACGACTATGTGCGCCACTGCGAACAGACGATCCGCGTCGCGCAGGATCTGGGCTGCGGCATGATCATCACCACCGTCGGCGACACCATTCCCGGCATGTCCAGAGACGATCAGCACCGGAGCATCGTCGAAGGCCTGAAGCGCTGCGCTCCCATGCTGGAGAAGGCGGAAATTGTGCTGGTCATCGAGCCGCTCAACGTCACGGTGGACCCCTACCATCCGGACTATTTCCTCACGAGTTCGCAGGAAGCCTTCCGGATCGTGGATGAAGTGGGAAGTCCGTGCGTGAAGGTGCTGTACGACATCTATCATCAACAAATTAATGAAGGAAACCTGATCAACACCATTGCCGCCAACATCGACAAGATCGGCCACCTTCACGGCGCGGGCCTCCCCGGACGGAATGAAATCACGAAAGGCGAAATCAATTATCAGGCCGTGCTCGACGCCGTCAAGAAGACGAATTACGACGGATTTTTCGGCCTGGAATACACGCCCACCATCGGTCTGGCCGAAGCGATCCGCGACGCGCGGCGCATGCTCGCCTGATTGAAGCGGGCAAGGCCGACCCGAACAAACGAGAGAGAAGGAGCGCATGAGGGATGAGCAATCAGACGGCGAAAGCAGGAAAACCGAAACGCGGCGTATCGCTGTTCAGCTATTCCGGCGAATTCGGCGTGACGATGACGCTGGAAGACATGTTCGCCGAAATTCACAGCATCGGCGCCAGAGGTGTGGAAATTCTCGCGAACGCCCACATCGAGAATTATCCCGACCCAAGCGCCGAGTGGCTGGAAGACTGGGACCGCATGATCGAGCAATACGATCTTGTGCCCGCCGAATACGGCCATTGGGTGGATTCGCGCTTGTATCCGGGACGGGAGCTGACCTCGCAGGAATCCTGCGAAATGCTCCTGCGCGATTTCAAGCTGGCGAACCGGCTCGGTTTCAAGGTGCTGCGCACCAAGCTCGGCGTGATCGACGATGATTTGACGCCCGTGCGCAACTGGAAAGAGTTCATCGAAATGGCGCTGCCCATGGCCGAGAAATACGACGTGCGCATGTGCCCGGAAATTCATGCCCCCACGGCGCTGAAGTCCAGGATGGTCGAAGAGTATGTCGAGTTCATCGAGAAGACGGGAACGAAGCATTTCGGCCTGAACATCGATTTCGGCGTTTTCCAGACGAAGCGTCTGCCGGAAAGCGAATGGGAGCCCGGGGCGTTCCATCTGCCCGAATTCGAGCCCAGTTCCGTCGAAGACATGATTCCGCTGCTTCGGTACGTTTACTGCTGCCATGCAAAGTTTGTCCGGGTGAACGAACAATTCGAAGAAGAGACGATTCCGTACGAGCAAATAGTCCGCACCCTGATCGACCGCCAATGGGACGGATATCTGCTCAGCGAATATGAAGGGCCGTGGAAGAACAAGACGGGGGTAGCCGTCGAACAGGTGCGCAAGCAGCACGTGATGCTGAAGCGGATTTTGGGAGAATAGCGAAAGGAGAAGCTTGGAAAAATGCTGGAGAAAGAGTGCATCCAACAGCGCGGCTTCCGGAACGTCGAACGGGACGGCAAAATCGTCGGGTTCCAGTTCAATATCCGGCTGGTCCATTACCGGGGGCTCTGGCTGTCGCAGCTTCGACCCGCCACGGTGACCGTGGATGGCGAGACCTTCTCCGGGGATCAGATCACCTGGACCATCAAAGGAAAAACCTACAGGCAATCGGAATTTGCGCGGCACGGGGACGTGCATTGGGGACTTCTGGACCTCGCGGCCATCACCGTCGCCAAAGAGGGCGGACTGGCGAGCGGCAGCCACGAGATCGAAATCCAATTTTCGTACAGTTCGTCCTACATTCCGCCCGCCGTGGATACGCTGATGGGTTCCCATCCCCACAGACGAACGCTGATTCTGGTTTGACGACGGATTGCGGACGGGTTCATGGAGGCCGCGACCGAAATGATCATATGCGCATGGCCGGAATTTCCGGCCGGAAGGGGCTGCCGGGCGAGGGCGGCCCCGTTTTATGCTTACCGGACGGCTCCGGTCCTCTATAGGCTCGCCGCTCGAATCCTCGACAAAATTAGTTCCTCCCTGACGGCGCTTTTAGACAGACTTCCGAAACGGCCCCCGCTATACTTGAATATAAAGCCGCCGCGCAAGGCGCGCGAAAGGCTCCGGAGCCGCGGGAACGATAAGGGCGGCGGGTGAAACTGCTGGTCGTATACGTGGATCTCGTGTTTCTATCGAATCTGGTCATCGACGGCGCGGTGCTGCTGATGACGGCCTGGGTGAGAGGGCTGAGGCCGAAGTGGTGGCGGCTTACCGCATCGGCCGCGGTCGGCGCGGTGTATACCGCGCTGCTGTTTCTTCCGGGCGCCGGCCCGCTGTATTCGGCGCTGGCAAAAATCGCGCTGTCGATTGCGATGCTGCTGATCGCGTTCGGCTTCGGCGGGCTGCGGCCATTTCTCCGCAACGCGGCCGCGTTCTACGGCATCAATTTCGCCGCGGCAGGCGGCGTCATCGGACTTCATTATCTGCTGCAAAGCCGCGGCGGCATATGGGACAGGTTGTGGTTGACCGAGGGCGGCGGCGTCGGCATTGAGCTGCAGTACGGAATGGCCGCGATGCTGGCCGCCGCCGGCGCGGCGCTGCTCGTCTACCGCGCCGTCTGGATCGGCCGCAAGCATACGGAGCGGACGCTCGACATTCTGGCGGAAGTGACCGTCGAGATCGGAGGACGAGCCGCGCGCTGCACCGGGCTTATCGATACGGGCAACCGGCTGTACGATCCGCTGACCCGGATGCCGGTCATGGTCGCCGAAGCGTCGCTCTGGCGGGGCGAGCTGCCGGCCGGCTGGATCAGCGCGCTGCAAGCGGGCGAAGTCGAACAGCTGTTGTCCAAGCTGGATCCGGCCGCCCATGAATGGGGAGAGCGGCTCCGTTTCGTGCCGTTCAGAGGCATCGGCGGAAAAGCGCGGCTCATGCTGGCCGTAAAGCCCGACAGGGTGCGCATCGAGCGGGACGGACGAAGCTTCGAGACCGGCCGCGTGCTGGTCGGCCTGGAGGGCGGCAGGCTCGCGTCCGACGGCTCCTATCGCGCGATCATCCATCCGTCTCTGCTCGAGGAAGGCTGAAGCGGATGCATTCACCAACACGCATACGGGGGAGGACCATCAGGATCATGCCCGTGAAGTGGAAATTGATGCTGCAGTTATTCTATTATCGCGTTTTGTTTTTATTCGGTCTGAAGCGCGAGGAGATCTATTACATCGGCGGCAGCGAGGCGCTCCCTCCGCCGCTGACCCGCGAGGAAGAGGAATATCTCCTGAAGCGCCTGCCGTCCGGAGACGCGGCGATCCGCGCCATGCTGATCGAGCGCAATCTCCGGCTTGTCGTCTACATCGCCCGAAAATTCGAGAACACCGGCGTCCACATCGAAGATCTCGTGTCCATCGGCGCGATCGGCCTCATCAAGGCGGTCAACACGTTCGATCCGGACAAAAAAATCAAGCTGGCCACCTACGCGTCACGCTGCATCGAGAACGAAATCCTGATGTATCTGCGCCGCAACAATAAGACCCGCACCGAGGTGTCGTTCGACGAGCCGCTCAACATCGACTGGGACGGCAACGAGCTGCTGCTCTCCGACGTGCTCGGCACCGAGGGCGACACGATCTACCGGAACATCGAGGAACAGGTGGACCGCAAGCTGCTGCAGAAGGCGCTGGACAAGTTGACGGAGCGGGAACGGACGATCATGGAGCTGAGGTTCGGCCTTGCGGACGGCGAGGAGAAGACGCAGAAGGATGTCGCCGACCTGCTCGGCATCTCGCAGTCGTACATTTCCCGGCTGGAGAAGCGGATCATCAAGCGGCTGCGCAAGGAATTCAACAAGATGGTATGAATCCCGGGGCCCCGGCCGGGCGGATCAGATTCCGCCGGACGGGGCCCGGCCGCATTCAGAATAAAAACAAGGCCCGAGGAGATAATGAACAGTGATGTTTCTCCTTGGGAGGTTATCGCGTTGACCCGAAACAAAGTTGAGATCTGCGGTGTGGATACCTCGAAACTGCCGGTTCTGACGAACGCCGAGATGCGCGAGTTGTTCACGGCGCTGCAGACCCGGGGAGAAATGTCGGCCCGGGAGAAGCTGGTGAACGGCAACCTGCGGCTCGTGCTCAGCGTCATCCAGCGGTTCAACAACCGGGGAGAATACGTCGACGATCTGTTCCAGGTCGGCTGCATCGGGCTGATGAAGGCGATCGACAACTTCGACCTCAGCCAGAACGTCAAATTCTCCACCTACGCCGTGCCGATGATCATCGGCGAGATCCGGCGGTACCTGAGGGACAACAACCCGATCCGCGTCTCCCGAAGTCTGCGCGACATCGCGTACAAGGCGCTCCAGGTCCGCGACACGCTGACGAACCAGCATTCGCGGGAACCGACCATCTACGAAATATCGGAAGCGCTCGGCGTGCCCAAGGAAGACGTCGTATTCGCCCTGGATGCCATCCAGGATCCGGTATCCCTGTTCGAGCCGATCTTCCACGACGGCGGCGATCCGATCTATGTGATGGACCAGATCAGCGACGACCGGAACAAGGATTCGTCATGGATCGAGGAGATCGCGCTCAGGGAGGCGATGACCAAACTCGGCGAACGGGAGAAAATGATTTTATCCATGCGTTTTTTCGAAGGGAAAACCCAGATGGAGGTGGCGGACGAGATCGGTATCTCGCAGGCGCAGGTGTCGCGTCTCGAGAAATCGGCCATCCAGCAGATGCAGAAGCATGTGAAGGCCTGACGGTCCGCCGTCGGCTCCGAAAACAGACTCCCGCGGCATTCAACGCCGCGGGATTCTTATATTCGGACGATGAAAGACGTGTCGGCCTCAGCGCGCCCCCCATATTCTTGGTGAGATTTGAGAAAAAAGTTCAACGGACCACATTCCCTCATCCAGACCGCGCCATAAAAATTTTCAACTTGCGGCATGCGTCCCCGACAATTTCCGTTGTCGGGCCGTGTCGACGGCCGGACCGGAATCGGGACCGCAGGCTCCCGGAGCTCCGGCCCTGTCCGGGGCGTGGCATTTTTGCCGGGGCGGACATTTCCGGCCGTCCGCCGCGATATCATGATATAAGGAGGAATTCAAAGAAGAGAGAGCGTGGTGGCGCGGATTGCGGATTTCGGAACTGCAGGCGAAGGACGTCATCAATATCGTGGACGGCCGCAAGCTCGGCCATGTCGGCGATCTGGAGCTGGATCTCAGGCAAGGCCGGATCGAATCGATCGTCGTGCCCGAAGGCGGACGGTTCTTCGGCTGGTTCGGCGGCGGAGCCGATGTCATCATCCCGTGGCGCTGCATCGTCAAGGTCGGCGAAGACGTCGTGCTGGTCCGGCTGGACGACACCCGTCTCGGACGCGGGCAGGAGGTTGAGGCGCTCGAGCGCTGACGGCCGCTCGATTCACCCGCCCGGGCATGCTGTGGTACACTGGTTCTCGAGGTGAATCCCCGATGGAACCGTTCGTTCGGATGGAGGGCGCAGGTCCTTCGCTGTTTCTGCTGCGCGGCTGGATGGAGGAGACGCCGGGCCTTGCGGCCGGCATCACCGGCCGGGAAGGCGGCGTGAGCGGCCCACCCTGGGCGTCGCTGAACTGCGGCCTGCACGTCGGCGACGACCCTGAGGCCGTCATTCGCAACCGCGCCCTCGCGGCGGAGGCGATCGGCTGGGATCCGGCCGCCTGGACATGCGCCGAGCAGGTGCACGGCTGCCGCGTCCACCGCGTCGTCCGCGCGGACCGCGGCCGGGGCGCAGAGGACCCGGAATCGGCGATTCCCGGCGCGGACGCGATCATGACGGACGAACCGGGCATTCTGCTCGCGTCGTACTACGCGGACTGCGTGCCGCTGCTGTTCCACGATCCGGAGCGGGGCGCCGTGGCGCTGGCCCACGCCGGCTGGCGGGGCACGGTGCTCGAGATCGCCGCGCGGACGATCGAGGCGATGGCGCGGGAATTCGGCAGCCGCCCGGAGGACATCCGCGCCGCCGTCGGTCCCGCGATCGGGCCGTGCTGCTATGAGGTGGACGGCCCGGTGATCGAACGCGCGCTGCCGCTCGCGGAAGCGCTCGCGGCGGAGGGAGTTGCGCCGCTTGCGGCCATGATCCGCCTGACGGATGATGGCAAGGCAAGGCTCAACTTGAAAGAAATGAACCGACAGATTATGATAAGATCAGGAATCATGCCGGGTCGCATCGCTTTTTCGTCCTTCTGCACCGGCTGCCGGCGGGATCTGTTTTTCTCCCACCGGCGGGAGGGCGGACGGACGGGAAGGATGGCGAGCTTCATCGGCATGCGCGAGAGGTGAACCGCCGTTGTCGATCCGGGCGAGACTGGACGAAGTCGACCGCCGCATCCGCGAAGCCTGCGCGCGCAGCGGCCGCCGGCGGGAAGATGTCGGCATTGTGGCCGTGACGAAATACGTCAGCGAGCGGACGGCCCGGGAGGCGCTCCGCGCCGGACTCGTCCACCTCGGCGAGAACCGGTGGCAGGACGCCGCGCCGAAGTGGCGCGCCCTGCAGGATGAAACCCCTCAGCCCGTATGGCATTTCATCGGTTCGCTCCAGACGAACAAGGTCAAGGACGTCGTGGGCAGGTTCGCATACATCCATTCGCTGGACAGGCCCTCGCTGGCCGAGGCGATCAACAAACGGGCCGAGCAGCTCGGCATTCGCGTTCCCTGCTTCATCCAGGTGAACGTCTCCGGCGAAGCGACGAAACACGGCCTCGCGCCGGAGGAGCTGATCGCGTTCGCGCGGACCGTCGCCGACATGCGCGGCATCGCGGTGGCGGGCCTGATGACGATGGCGCCCTTCGTCGAAGATCCGGAGGACGCGCGGCCGGTGTTCCGGAAGCTGCGGGAGATGCGGGACGAGCTGAACCGGGCGGCCGTTCTGCCGGAGGAAGCGCCCGGACTGTCCATGGGGATGTCGAACGATTTCGAAGTCGCGGTTGAGGAAGGCGCGACCTGGCTCCGGCTGGGGACGATTCTGGTGGGGAAAGAGGAGGCTGTGTCATGAGTGTCATGAGCCGATTCATGAGTTTTCTCGGGCTTCAGGAAGAAGAAGAAATCGTGGAGCGCGGCCGGTCGTCCGCAGACGCGGAGCAGGAGATTGAGACGCCGGTGTTCGAATCGCGTCGAACGGTCAAGGGCGGAAATGTCGTCAGCATCCACGCGCAGAAGAATTCGCGCGTCGTGCTGAGCGAACCGCGCTCGTACGACGAGGCGCAGGAGATCGCGGATCATCTGCGTTCCCGCCGCTCCGTCGTCGTCAACCTGCAGCGCATCCGGTCCGACCACGCGATCCGCATCGTCGATTTCCTGAGCGGCACGGTCTACGCGCTGAACGGATCGATCAACAAGATCGGGCCGAACATTTTCCTGTGCACGCCGGATACGGTGGAAGTGCAGGGCACGATCACGGACATGCTGACGGACGACAAATGATCACATGACAATGAGGTGACCTCGTGTCTGAAATCGAGTCATTCATCTTTCTGCTGGAGCGGATTTACACCTTCGTCATCATTGCCTATGTGCTGCTGTCCTGGATCCCGAACGCCCGCGACAGTTTTATCGGCGAAATGCTCGGCAAGCTGGTCGAGCCGTACCTCGCGCCGTTCCGGCGGCTCATCCCGCCGATCGGAGGCATGATCGACATTTCGCCGATCATCGCCATTTTCGCGCTGCAGTTCATCGCGATGGGGCTCGTTGCGGTGATCGACTTCTTCGTGTAGATGAAACAGGATCTGTACGCGCATTTTCATCCGGAGGAGCGCCCGTTCGTCGACCGGGCGATGGATTGGGTCGAGCGGGCGGCCGGCCGCCATGCGACGATTCTGACCGACTTCCTGGACCCGCGCCAGCAGTTCATCCTGCGGGCGATCGCGGGCCGCGAGCCGGACGCGGCCATGCGGCTGGACGGCGGCTGGCCGGAAGCCGAGCGGAAGCGCGCCGTCATCGTGCCGGCTTATCGCGATCCGGAGGACGTGCGCATCGGCATAGCCGTGCTGGCGATCGAAGCCCCGGGCGGCAAGTTTCTCGAGCTCGACCATGGCGACTACCTCGGCGCGTTGCTCGGACTCGGCATCAAGCGGGATGTGATCGGCGATCTGCACGTGCGCGAAGACGGCTGCCACTGCCTCGTGACGGAGGAGATGGCCGGATTTCTCCATACGCATTTGAAGCAAGTTCATCGTGTGCCCGTCCGCACGGACATTCTTCCCCCGGAACGGTTGCGCGTCGTGCGGCCCGAGATGGAAGTTTCGGTCATCACGGTGGCTTCTTTGCGTCTGGACGGCGTGGCGAGCGACGCCTTCCGGATCAGCCGGTCGAAGATTCTGGAACCGATCCGCGCGGGCCGGTGCCGCGTGAACTGGAAGGTGGAGGAAGATCCTTCCGCCCGGGTCGGGGAAGGCGACATCATCTCGCTGAAGGGATTCGGCCGTTTCAAGATTCTCGGCGTCGACGGGCCGACGAGGAGCGGCCGGCTTCGCGTCAGCATCGGCAAATTTATATGATCGCATGCAGGAATTCCATCGCAGACTGTCGAAAGGGTACGGTATTGTTCGGGCAATGTAAGGAGGAGGTGCGTCACCATGCCGTTGACGCCGCTGGATATCCATAACAAAGAATTCGGCCGCCGTTTGCGGGGCTACGACGAGGATGAAGTCAACGAGTTCCTTGACCAGGTGATCAAGGACTACGAGGCGCTCATCCGCGAGAACAAGGAATTGCAGAACCAGGTGCTCGCACTGCAGGAGAAGTTGAACCACTTCGCCAACCTCGAAGAGACGCTCAGCAAGACGATCATCATCGCCCAGGAAGCCGCGGACGAAGTGAAGAACAACGCGAAGAAGGAAGCGCAGCTCCTCATCAAGGAGGCGGAGAAGAACGCCGACCGGATCATCAATGAGGCGCTCGCGAAATCGCGCAAGATCGCGCTCGAGATCGAAGAGATGAAGAAGCAGGCGGCGATCTATCGGACGCGGTTCCGGACGCTCGTCGAGGCGCAGCTCGAACTGCTCAGCCAGGACGGCTGGGATTCGCTCGACACCGCGGCGGCCGCGCGCGAGACCCGCGAGCTGCCCGGGCGCGAATGAGGAAGCCGTCCGGTTGACAATCGCGGAGCGCAAGGCGTATAACTTATAGCAGATACAACCGCAAGCCGACCTCAAATTCGTTGACGAGAACGAGTAAGCTGCAGCGGTCGTTCCCCAGAGAGCCGGTGGTTCGCTGAAAGCCGGCGTTCGATCCGCAGCCGAAAATCATCTCCGAGAAGCGCGGCCGAACCCCGGGAAGCCGGGCAGTAAGCCGCGACGGCAATCCGCCGTTATCCGGATGCGCAGACCGTAGTCTGCGTCGAGGTGCCGCTTCGCGCACGCTGCATGGTTGATCATGCGGCGCGGCAGCGCGGGCGGAATGAGGGTGGTAACGCGAGCCTTAAGCTCGTCCCTTACGGGGCGGGCTTTTTATTTTGATCAGCCAGACGGGAGTGAGTGAGATCATGCAACGCGTCGATGTGAAAGAGCGGGCCAGAACCCGCGAACAGCGCATCCTCGACAAATGGAAAAAAGAAAACACGTTCAAGCGCTCGATCGAAAACCGCACGGGCCGCCCCAACTATGTGTTCTACGAAGGGCCGCCGACGGCGAACGGCATGCCGCACATCGGGCACGTCCTCGGCCGGGTGATCAAGGATTTCATCGGCCGCTACAAGACGATGTCCGGCTACCGCGTCGTGCGCAAGGCGGGCTGGGACACCCACGGCCTGCCGGTCGAGCTTGGCGTCGAGAAGCAGCTCGGCATCTCCGGCAAGCAGGAGATCGAGAAATACGGCGTCGAGGAATTCGTCAGGAAGTGCAAGGACAGCGTCTTCATGTACGAGCGGCAATGGCGCGAAATGACCGAGGCGATCGCCTACTGGATCGATCTCGACGATCCGTACATCACGCTCGACAACGCGTACATCGAGAGCATCTGGCATATCCTGTCGACGATCCACAAGAAGGGGCTGCTCTACCGCGGCCACCGCGTAAGCCCCTATTGCCCGAGCTGCCAGACGACGCTCAGCTCGCACGAGGTGGCGCAGGGGTACGAGGACGTGAAGGATCTGTCGGCCACGGTCAAATTCCGGCTGAAAACGGAAGACGCGTCGATTCTCGCCTGGACGACGACGCCGTGGACGCTGCCGGCCAACACGGCGCTGGCCGTCAATCCCGACCTGACTTACGTCCGCGTCCGCAAGGACGGGGAAACCTACATCGTCGCCGAGGCGCTCGTCGAGTCCGTCATGAAGGAAGACTACGAGATCGTCTCGAAGGTGAAGGGCTCGGAGCTGGCCGGCCTCGAATATGAGCCGCCGTTCCGCTATGCGCCGGTCAGGAACGGGCATGTCGTGATCGCGGCGGACTTCGTCAGCGCCGAGAGCGGCACGGGCATCGTGCACATCGCCCCGGCCCACGGCGAGGACGACTACAAGGCGGCCCAGGCGAACAACATCGACATGCTCGCCGTTGTCGACGCCGCGGGACGGTACGTCGACGCGGTGACCGATTTCGCGGGCCGGTTCGTGAAGGATTGCGACGTCGACATCGTGCGGATGCTCAGCGAGCGCGGCCTGCTGTTCGCGAAGGAACGCTACGAGCACAGCTATCCGTTCTGCTGGCGGTGCAAGTCGCCGCTGCTCTATTACGCGACGGAAAGCTGGTTCATCCGGACGACGGCCGTGAAGGATCAGATGATCGCGAACAACCGCGGGATCGAATGGTATCCGTCCCATCTTCGCGACGGCCGGTTCGGGAACTTCCTCGAAGACCTCGTCGACTGGAACATCAGCCGGAGCCGCTATTGGGGCACGCCGCTCAACGTCTGGGTGTGCGGCGACTGCCGTGGCGAATACGCGCCGGACAGCATCGCGGATCTGCGCGCGAAGGCCGCGGGCCCGGTGCCGGAAGATCTGGAGCTGCACAAGCCGTATGTGGACGAAGTGAAGCTCCGCTGCCCGCATTGCGAAGGCGGCGTCATGACGCGCACGCCCGAAGTGATCGACGTCTGGTTCGACAGCGGCTCGATGCCGTTCGCCCAATACCATTATCCGTTCGGCGACCGCGCGAAGTTCGAGGACCAATATCCGGCGGACATGATCGTCGAGGGGATCGACCAGACGCGCGGCTGGTTCTTCAGCCTGCTGGCCGTCTCGACGCTGTACAACGGCAAGTCGCCCTACAAGCGCGTCATCTCGACCGGCCACGTGCTCGACGAGGACGGCCAGAAGATGTCGAAGTCGAAGGGCAACGTCATCGACCCGTGGGAGCTCATCGAGGCGTACGGCGCGGACGCGACCCG
>NICF_comb_assmDRAFT_10000886_pt1 | contig 24585 bp, 22 predicted proteins | sample NewIslPassag4_SG_FD_11279 | JGI IMG/M metagenome (IMG submission 11279) | reverse complement strand
CGGCGGGCGCCGCCGCGCGGACCGCGCGCCGAAGGCGCGCCGAGACCAGCGCGCACGCGATGAGCAGCGCGGCCGCCAGGCCGTACGCGCCGAACAGCGTCGCCCGCTCCGCGAGCAGCCCGGCGAATCCCGTCCCGATGAGCGTGCCGCCCGTCATGATCGGCAGCATAATGCCGTTCGTCCGGCCGACATAGGCTTCCTCCACTTCCTTGATCATCAGCGCCCCGAGCACGACCTGCAGGAACGTCATCGCCACGCCGGTCAGCAGCCGGACGCCGCCCGTCAGCATCGGCCATGTCGACAGCACTTCGACGAAGGTGCCGACGCCGAAAATCACCAGCGTCCACGGCACGATCCATCCGCGATGCCGGTCCACCCATCCGGACAGAGCCGCCGCCAGCGCGCCTCCGATCAGCAGCCCGGCGCCCTCCAGCATCGCGAACCATTGCCTCGATTCCTTCTCCAGCCCGAGCCGCTCCATGATGACGAACACATCCAGCGGAGCGACGAGGCCGGCGGAGAGGCCGATGAGCAGGAACATGACGGCCGCGATCTTCAGCGCATGCCGCCCGGCCACATAGCGGAACCCTTCGCGGATATCCTTCAGCGGCGTCGACCGCTCCCCTCCGTCCCGCTTCCGCGGCGACGGAGGCAGCAGCAATTGCACGAGCGATGCCGCCGCGAACACGGCGACGAGCGCCGCAAGCGACCATTCAATGCCGAAGCGCGCATAGACGAACGTGCCGACCAGCGGGCCGGCGATCATGAACGCCGCCGTCATGCTCTGGGTGAAGCCGATCGCCGCTTCGACGTGCCGCTCGGGCACATGCCGCTTGAACAGCACCGACGAGGCCGGCTGCGAGAACTGGCTGACGACGGCGGACACGATCGTCGCCGCGAACGCGGCCTGCCACCACCCGTTCAGCACAAGCCCCAATATCGCCCCGATGGACAAGGCGCTCAGCGCGTCGCCGACGACGACGGTCCGCTTCGGGTTCCACCGGTCCGCGAACGTGCCGCCGACAAGCGAAAACACGAAGATCGGCAAATATTCAAACGTCGTGAGCAGCGCAACGGCCGCCGGATTGTTGTTCGTCTGCTCCATGATATAGAACAGCAGCGCCATGTTCCGGATCCAGATGCCGGCCTGCTGCAGCAGATCGGCGCCGGCCACGACGAGAAACACGCGGTTGCGGAACAGTTCGGCCATGACGAACTCTCCTTTGCATCTTTGATTTAATCCGACCGGTCAGTTTAATTAAGGTTGGACGAAGGCGACGGGCATGATCGCATCGGTCCGACTCTCCGGCTCACCGGTTTTCACCGCTCAAGCCCGTCGGCCATCGCCGCTCCGGCTCACCGGTTTTCACCGCTGCGGTCCGTCGGCCATCGCCGCTCCGTCCCGCCGCTCCCGCCGCTTGGCCCGCTCGCTTCTCCGTTTCCCCGCATGCAGCCTATTTCGCGCTGATCCCGCGGACGAACAGCTCCGCCGCCTTCCGATAGATCTCCCGCCTCCGGTCCGGCGGCACGTTCTCGTAATAGGCCACCCCGAGCCCGCCCATCAGGCTGGCGTAAATATACGCCAGATCCGACGGATTGTCCCGCCTGAATTCGCCCGACGCGATGCCTTCATCCATGATTTCCTGTATCACGGGATATTGCATCTGGACAAGCTCGAGCATTTTCTCGAAGGCGCCGGGCTCGCCGCCGTGGCTGGTCACGAACTCGTCGACGACCTTGAGAAACGGGTCCCCGTAATCATCGTGCCAATAATCGGCAAGGGCGTACAGCTTCTCGACCGGCGTCATGCCCGGCTTCACCCGTTGCCGCCAGCCATCGATCCACTCGATCGTTCGCTGCTCGAAAATCGCGAGCAGCAGCTGCTGCTTGCTCTTGAAATGGTAGTAGATGCTGCCTTTGCTTACGCCCGCGTGCATGCGGATGTCTTCCATCGAGGTCGCGTTGTAGCCCCTGCGGATGAACAATTCCTTGGCGCCCTGCAGGATTTGCTGCCGCGTGCGCTCGGCCTCCTCGGCGGTTTTCCTCGCCACGGTGCGTCCGCTCCTTAATTAATCTGACCGTTCGGTTTAATTAATTTATACGACAAAACGAACGGGAGCGCAAGGGGCAGAGGCGAAAATCCCGGAAGGCCGGCGAATGGGCCGATGCGACTCCGCTCTCCCGCTTCCATCCACTGGCCTTCATGCCAGTTGACGCCCATACTTCGATAAACTTCGACCGCGTAGTCCGACTCGTCCTGCAGCGTCGACCAGTCCCAATAGACTCCGGGCTTCGCCGTTCACATTGGCCGTTGTCTGGTCAAGCCACAGCTCGATGCGGATCTCGTTCAGGGCGATCGTGACCTTCCGCTCCGCGTCGTCCCACAGCGCGATGCCGCCCAGTTCGTCGACGATCGCCGCGATGGGCTGCAGCGTGCGGCCGTCCCGCACAACCGGCACCACTTCGAAATTCAACTCATCGATAAGCCGTTCTCCGTCCGGCGCAATCATCCACGGGCTGCCCAACTTCAATTTGAAAGAACCTCTCTCCCATGAATTGCAGATGCAGGGCGCTTTCGCCAAGAATGACCTGATTCTCGTTATTATATCGTCCCCCGCGCATGATGCTCAAGCCGTCGCGACATCCCGGCGCTTGAGGCCCCGGACCGACCAGCCGGCCAGCAGCAGCGCGTACGCCGGATTCATGATCCAGAACAGCAGCTCGCTGCGCGGATCAAGCGGTTCCTGGTTCAGCGCATGCATGCCGATCGTCAGCAGCGAGTGCGGAAAATACACCCCCTTGCCCGCCACGTACAACCCCAGGCCGGCCAGCACCGCCGCCAGGCTGAAGCCGACCGGCACGGCGAAGCTGCGTATCCGGATCGACAGGCTGAGCTGCAGGGCGCAGATCGAGAGACACGCGTACCAGCCGATCGTCTCCGCCGGGAACGGTCCGGGCATCTTCAGCAGCAGGCCCGCGGCCCAATAAAGCGCCATGAACAACGCCTGCGCGGCCAGAACGAGCAGCGCGGAGACGGCCCATTTCGCCCAGAACACACTACCGGCCGGCACGGGCGCGGTCAGCACCATATTCCAGTTGCGATTCATATGTTCGAGCCGGCATGCGTAAGCGCAGACGATGGCGACGAGCATGGGCAGGAAAAATTCGCCGTAAAACAGACTGACCTGCGTCCACAGACTGTACCATCCGTTCACGAGCACTTCCCGGTTGAGCGCATAGTTCACGCAGCCGATCAACAGGCTGATGACCGGCAGGACCGCTATCGCGATCCCGATCCGGGAATGCCGCAGCTTGAGCCATTCGGCCGCAAAACTCCTTCTCATCGCTCTCCACCCCTCATATTTCTTTGCGCGCGGCATGCAGGCCGCCGAAGAGGAAGCATGCCGCAGCCGTTCCCGCGGTGAAAGCCGCAATATCCGGCGGCAAGGCTTGCGTGACGAACGTGGCGACGTGATCGGCGTACCGGATCGTCACCGGGCTGAGGTCCATATAATGCGCCCAGATCAGCCACCGCCGGACCGCCTCCGGGAACAGCCCGCCGGTCAGCCCGACGAAGCTGCCCAGCATGCCGAGGCAGAGCGCGAACGCCTGGTTCCGGACGGTCATGGAGATCCATTGCTGGACGGACGCCGCGGCGAGCGAGACGAGAAGCGTCCCGCCGATATACCGGACCAGCCATTCGGCGGGAAGCTTGTCCGCAAATCCCTGCATGAACCCGAACGCCGTCATCAGCATCGCCTGCAGCACGACGGCGAGCAGCAGCAGGACGGCGGCGCAGCCGTACTTCGCCGCATAGAGCCGGCCGCGGCTCACATCGAGCGCGCCGAGCAGCTTCCAGGTGGAGCCCTTGTGCTCCATGTCGCACAGACGGGAGACGATGATCGCCGTCATCATCGGCATGAACAGCCCGTTGAGCGATGCGGTCGTGAACAGGATCGACGCCCAGACCGCATGATCCGGATTGCGGGAGATCGACACGCTCGTGGACATGAACGCCCACATCATCTCCGCGGCGAGCAGCAGCAGGATCATGAGGACGATCTTCTTGCGGCGGATCTTGTAAAATTCCAGCTTGAGCGCCCGCATCACAGGCTCCTCTCCCTTCCCGTCATCTCGAGGAACATATCCTCCAGCGTCTTCTTCCGCTCTTCGATCCGGGTGACCGGAATGCCCCGGTCGACAAGCATCCGGTTAATCTCCGCCACATCCCGGTCCGCGAGCGAACCGAGCACGAGCCGCCCGTTGCGCGTTTCCGGCCGAAGGCCCCGGGTCATGAGCAGCCCTGCCGCTGCGGCGTTGTCGCCGGTCGCGATCCGGATCTCTCCCCGGTTTCGCGCGCGCAGGCTCTCCAGGCTGCCCTGGAACACGAGCCGGCCTTCATTGATGATGCCGACCGAAGTCGCGATCTGCTCGATCTCCGAGAGCAGGTGGCTGGACAGCAGCACCGTCATGCCGCAGCGTCCGGGGAGCGATCGGATCAGCTCCCGGATTTCCTCCATGCCCGCCGGGTCCAGACCGTTCGTCGGCTCGTCGAGGATGAGCAGCTTCGGGAAGGAGAGCAGCGCCATCGCGATGCCGAGCCGCTGTTTCATGCCGAGCGAATAGGCTTCCGCTTTCTTGTCGCGGTGCTTCTCCAGCCGGACGATCCGCAGCGCTTCCTCCACGTTCTTGTCCGGCACGCCCCGCAGCCGCTGCACAACCCGCAGATTTTCCAGTCCCGTCAGATGGCCGTAATAGGAAGGCGATTCGATGAGCGAACCCGTCCGCCGCAGAATCGAGGACCGGTTGCTGCGGAGGTTCTCGCCGAAAATCCGTATCGTTCCCGCGGTCGGCTTCACGAGCCCGAGCAGCATTTTCAGCGTCGTCGTCTTCCCCGCGCCATTCGGCCCGAGAAAACCGTAAATCTCCCCTTCGCGCACCTCGAGATTGAGCTCATGGACGCGGTTCTTCTTCGTCAATTTGTTCGTCTGAATGATCGTCGCGGCACTCATGGTTTCGTCATCTCCGTTTCGGTTGTCATCGGCTGCTGTTCCCACTGTAACAGGTCCGCCTTACGCCCCCCTGAAGCGAACCTTACGCCAGCCTTAAATCGCCCGGAAACGTCCCGCTGGCGGCGCGCCTTCATGTATAATCAGCAGTGGGTGAAGCGAATGGACAACATCAAGGACCGAAAAATTCTCATCGTCGACGACGAACCGGAGATCAGCGCGATGATCGAACGGTTTCTGCGCAAGGAAGGCTTCTATCGCATCCATGCCGCCGGGGACTGCGCCTCGGCGTTGTCGCTGTGCCGGACGGTCCGGCCGGATATCGCGATTCTGGATGTCATGCTGCCGGATGGAGACGGATTTTCGCTCCTGTCCTTCATCCGGCAGTTTTCCGAAATGCCCGTGCTGTTTCTGACCGCGCGGGGGGAAGACGAGGACCGGCTGCTGGGGCTCGGCATGGGGGCGGACGATTACATGGTGAAGCCGTTCCTGCCGCGGGAGCTGGTGCTGCGGCTGACGGCGATTCTGAAGCGGGTTTATTTTTCTCCGGCGGAGAAGCGGCCGGCTTCGTTCCGGCTGGGGGAGGCGCTGATCGATCTGGACAGCGCCGTCGTGCGCGGCCCGCGGGAGGAACAGCCCCTGACCGCCAAGGAGCACGCGATTCTGGTGAAGCTGTACGAGGAACGGAACCGGATCGTCACGGGCGACGCGCTGTGCCAGGCCGTCTGGGGCGACGACAGCTTCGGGTACGAGAACACGCTCATGGTCCACATTCGAAGAATCCGCGCCAAAATCGAGCCCGATCCTTCGAATCCCGTCCATCTGCTTACGGTTCGCGGACTCGGCTACAAACTGATCGTGAAGGAGACCTGACGTGGACGGGATCATGCGCATTCTGCGCCGATTTGTCGGCGCGGCCATCCTGCTGTCGATTCTGCTGCTCATATTCAATTTCGTGATGCTGGGAACGCTCGTGTTCCGGGAGCTGAACCGGACGCCGTCGCCGGAAAGCGTGGTGAGGAAGACGGCGGAGAGTCTGGCGCGCGCGGACGGCCGCTATCTGCTGGAGGAGGACGCCGTCAGGCTGCTCGAGCGGCACGATGCCTGGGCCATGCTGCTCGGCGAAGACGGCCAAGTGAAGTGGGAAGAACGGCTGCCGGACGACGTGCCGCGGACGTACGGTCTGTCCGACGTGGCGAAGTTTTCGCGTTATTACCTGGCCGAATACCCGGTCTATATCTGGGAGCACGAAGACGGGCTCGTGGTCGTCGGCTACCCGAAGAACAGCTTCGCGAAATATCAGGTGAGCTGGGAATCCGGCCGGGTGCGGGCTCTGCCTTGGCGGCTGCTCCTGCTGCTCCTGCTCAACGCGGCCTTGGCGCTGCTGCTCTCCGTCATCATGGGGCTGCGCCTTGTGCGGAACATCCGGCCGCTCGTGACGGGCGTGCACCGGCTGGCCAGAGAGGAGCCGGTCCGGCTGGACACGCGCGGCCTGCTCGGGGATGTGGCGGACAGCGTCAACACGGCTTCGAAGATTTTGCAGGAGAAAAACGACGCCCTGAAGGCGCGGGACGAGGCGCGCTCGAACTGGATCGCCGGCATCTCCCACGACATCCGCACGCCGCTCTCGATGATTCTCGGCTACGCCAGCGAGCTGGAGGACAACCCGGACCTCCCGGAGGAAGAGCGGCGTCAGGCCGGCATCATCCGCCGCCAGGGCGAGAAGCTGCGCTCCCTCGTCAGCGATCTGAACCTGGTCTCGATGCTGGAGTATGAGATGCAGCCGATCCATCGGGAGCGCGTCCGGCTCTCGGCGATCGCGCGGCAGGCGGCGGCGGATATGCTGAACGGCGGATTGGACGAGCGGTATGCGATCGAGCTGAAGCTGGCCGATGAAGACGTGCAGATCGAAGGGGACAGAAGGCTGCTGCTCAGGGCGGTTGCCAATCTGATGCAAAACAGCGTGAATCACAACCCTGAAGGGTGCGGCATCACGCTCGAGACGTTCCTCTCCGAAGACCGGCGAACGTATTGCCTGATCGTCCGGGACGACGGCCGCGGCATCCCGGCCGGGCTGATCGGGGAAGTGACGGAACTGCCCTATTCGTCCAGACGGTCGAAGCCGCCCCGGCAAGGGTACGGCCTCGGACTGCCGATGGTCGCGCGGATCGCGAAGGCCCACCGCGGCCGACTCCTGCTCGACAGCCCGGAGGGCGGCGGCCTGACCGCAAGGATGGAATTTCCCGTTGAGGCTTAGGACGGAAGACGCTCTTTCACGCGCTCCCGGCATACCGCCGCAGCACCCGGTCCACGCCCGGCCCGTACGCCTCCCCGAACAGGATCAGGTGCACGAGCAGATGGTACAGCTGATAGATCGGCTTCCGCTCCTCGTATCCGCCGTCCAGCGGATACGCCTCCCGGTAGGCGGCGTAGAACCGGGCGGGGAAGCCGCCGAACAATTCGGAGAACGCGAGGTCGCATTCCCGGTCGCCGTAGTAGACCGCAGGATCGATCAGCCAGGGCCGCCCGTCCGCGCCGGCCAGCCAGTTGCCGCCCCACAGGTCGCCGTGCAGGAGCGAGGCGGCGGGCCGGTCCGGCAGCCACGCGCCCAACCGTTCCATCAGCCGGTACAATGCGTCCCGCCTGCCCTTCGGCAGAAGCCCGCGGGATTCCGCCAGCTTCGCGAGCGGCAGCAGCCGGCGGTCCCGGTAGAAGTCGATCCAGGAATCGCGCGGGCCGTTCGCCTGCGGCAGCAGCCCGATGTAGTTGTCCATATGCAGCCCGTACCGTCCGTCCGGGCTCATCCTGCGGTGCTGCGCCGCGAGGTCGGCGCCAAGCGCCTCGATCGTCTCCGGCCGCGCCGGTCCGGTCTCGATCCACTCCAGCGCGAGCATGCCGCCGGAACCCTCGCGCCCGGGAATTTCCCCGGCGTAGAGCGGCTCCGGGACGGCAAGCGCCTCCGCCCGCCTGAGCAGCTTCAGCCCCTCCGCCTCGCGCCGGAACAGATCCGCCGGCATGTCCGTCCGCAGCTTCACGAACAGCCGCCTCTTCTCCGTCTCGACGCAGTACGACTCCCCGATATCGCCGCCCCGTGCCTGCCGGACGGACGCGATCCGCTCGCCTTCCAGTCCGGGCACGGCCTTCGCGACGGCTTCCATCAGCCAGTTGCGGTTCATTCGGCGCATCCCCCCGGCAACAATGAATGATTTTTCACCGCCCATCCTGCTCCTCCATCCGCGCGAACGATGCCCGCGCCGGTTCGGCGGCCGATTCGCCCGCCGGTTCGACCGCATGGCTGAACGCCACGCAGGCCTGTCCGGATTCGTCGTTGTACGCCCGAACCGATCCGCCCATTTTCTCCGCGAGCTGCCGCACGATGTATAGCCCGAGCCCGGCGTGCCCGCCCTTGCTGCCGCGGGCTTCCTCTCCGCGATAGAACTTGTTGAACATATGCTCGAGATCCTTCTTGCGAAAGGCCGGTCCGGTGTTGCAGATCTCGTACAGGACGCGGTCGCCGCGAATGTCGACCGTGATCCGGATCCGGCCGCCGGGCGGCGTATGCTCGAGGCTGTTCACGATCACGTTGTCCAGCATCCGCTCCGCCATCTCCGGGTCGAACCGGACCGGCGCGTCGGCCTCGCCGCGAATGTCCGCCTCGACGCGAACCCGGCGCTGCTGCGCTTCAAGCTCGTAGTGGGCCAGCTTCTGCCGGACGAACGGGCCGATCCGGACTTCGACCGGACGCGGCGCAAATCCGGAACTCTCCAGCTCGGAGATGAACTGCATCCGCCGGACGAGGGCGGAGCTTTTCTCCGCGTTCTCCCGGATGATGCCCAGATAGCGGGTCTGCTTCGCCGTGCGGGCCGACCCGGGCTCGTCGAGCAGCGCTTCCGCGTAACCGAGAATGAGCGACAGCGGCGTCTTCAGGTCGTGCGCCAGCGCTTCGGTCATGCTGCGCCGCTCCTCCTCCATCCGCCACTGGGCGGCCAGGGAGCGCTTCAGCTCGTCCTTCATTTCGGAGAAGGCGGCGCTCAGCCGCCCGATCTCGTTGTCGGCCCGGTAGTCCAGCTCGAAGTCGAGATTCCGGTCCCTGATCTTGCCCGCCGCCTCCATCAGCATCGCGAGCGGCTTGTTCACGCGGGCCGCGAACCGCTTCGTGAACAACAGCAGCGCCAGCGCGAACCAGATGAACGGCGTCGCAACCAGACCCGCGGCCAACGCCGGAATCCAGAACCTGCCGATGCTGTCCGCGGGCGTTGCCCGCAGCTCGTAGATCAGCAGCACGGCGCCGCCCAGCCCGCCCTCTCCGTCAAGGACCGGCACGGCCTTGACGAACCTTCCGTGCGCCGCATACGTCGTATTGAGCCGCCGGATCAGTTCCTCCGGACCGCCGACGTACGCCGTCCCGCTCGAGCCGTACAACAGTCGGCCCGCGGCGTCGAACACCTGATAGTCCATGCCTTCCAGCGGAACGACCCGCTCCAGCCGCTCCCGCCCGGCCGGATCGAGCAGCGCCACGCCCCGATCCCTGATGTGCGCTTCGATGTCCGGTATTTGAGCCTCGTAATAATTCGCGGGGTTAATATTTCGCTCCAGCAAATAACCGAACAGGACGATTCCCGCCGCGTAGGTCGCGATCGTCGCCGCCAGACTCGTGGCGAAGATCAGCAAGATGGTGAGGCGGATTTGCGATTTCAGCGGTCTGTCTTTCACGGGCGCGCGCTCCTTCGGGCCGGGGTCATGTTTTGTTCCACCTGTAGCCGATGCCCCACACCGTCGCGATGTATTCCGTGTCCGGATCGGCCGCGGCGAGTTTGGCCCGGATTTTTTTCACATGTTCGACGACGGTGGACGAATCGCCCTCCGCGTCCCAGCCCCACACCTTCTCGTAGATCTGCTCGCGCGAGAACACCTGCCCGCTGTGGGTGGCGAGCATCTCGACCACTTCGTATTCCCGCCGGGTGAGCGGGACGGGCCTCCCGTCGATCGTGACGGTCCGCTCCTTCAGATCCAGCCCGAGGCGGCCGAACCAGAGCTTCGACCGCTTCCCTTCGCCGGTCAGATACTGGGCCCGGCGCTCGCGCCGCAGATTGGCCTCGATCCGCGCCATCAACTCGCGCAGGCCGAACGGCTTCTGCACATAATCGTCCCCGCCGAGGTTGAACGCGGCGATCCGGTCCATCTCCGACTGCTTCGCGCTCAGGAAAATGATCGGGCACATCACCTCGTCCCGGATCGCCCGGCATACCTCGTAACCGTTCAGGTTCGGCATCATGATGTCGAGGATGATCAGATCCGGCTGCTTCCGCGCCTGCCGCACCCCTTCCTCGCCGTCGGCGGCGGTGAGCACAGCATGCCCCCGCGCCTCGAGTTCCTCCCGCAGCAGGGCGACAAGATCCTCTTCATCGTCAATGATCAAAATGCAGCCCATCCCGTCACCCCTCCCTTCGTGCGTCGCCTCCGCCATCGGCGCATCCGACGGTCCTTTGCCTCTCCCCAAAATCATTCCCGCCTGTCCGTCCGCCGTCAATCTTCCCCGCGGCGCCCCTCCCACCGGCAAAACCACAGCGCGCCGCCCGCCGCCAGCAGGACGAACGCGGTCAGGGAGAGCGCGAGTCCCCGGATCAGCGCGTCCGCCGGCGGGTCCGGCGCCAGCGGCATCAGCGACAGCCGAACCGGCCACGCCCACGGCACGAACAGCCAGATCCGGTCGCCGACGCCGGTCGCCCCGACGATCGCGGCGATGAGCAGCCCCGCGCCGCCGGCGCCGGCGCTCGCGCCCCATCCGGCGGCCAGGCCGAGCCACAGATGCAGCGCAATCAGCGGCAGCGCCCCGGCCGCGGCCAGCAGCGCGCTTGCATAGAACAGTCCGATGTCCGGCGCCGGGATGCCCAGCCATGCCTTCATGCCGAGCAGGAGCAGCGTCACCGAGCACAGCACGCTCCCGGCATGGATGAGCGCGAGCTGCAGCAATCTGGCGGCATACACGGCCCGCCTGGGCGCGGTGGAACCGAGCATGGCGGAGAAATTCCCCGCGTGTTCCTCCTGCAGGATGAGCAGGCCGGCCAGCAGACCGGCGGCGAGCGGCAGCATCGCGCTCCATCCTTCGGCGAACGCGACCGGGATGTCCCGCGCCAGCTCCGGCGTGACCCGGCGGTTCGCGTAATACAGCAGGAGCAGCAGCGCGTACGCCGCGGGCGCGGCGAGGACGGCGAGACGGAGCGGCGTCCGCCGCGTCTTCAGCCAATCCGCCCGCATCAGCCGGAGCAGCGTCAAGCCGGCCATGTTCACCGCACCTCGCTTCTCGCGAACCACCGGGCGGTCAGCGCGGAAGACGCGGCGAGGAACAGCAGCGAAGCCGCGATGCCGATCGGCATGACGGAGGCGTCGAGCAGCGGGTCGCCCGCCTGCAGCGTCACGCCGTTCGGATGGACGCCGATCAGCGGCGCCATGAGGCGGGTCGGCCAGCTCCACGGCACGGCGAACCAATACGGCCCGGGCGCCGCCAGCACGCCCGCGAACATCGCCGCAGCCCCGAGGGCGAGACCCGCGAAGGCGCCGAAGCGCGCGGCCGCAAACAAGTGTATCGGAATCAACCCGAGGGACACGAGCCAGATCAGCAGGCTCGCCTGGACGATCTTGAGCAGCGGAACGTCCCCGCTTGCCGTGATCAGCCCCGCGGCGACGGTTGCGGCGATCAGCACGATGGACGCCATGAGCTGATAATAGCCCAGCACCGCGATTTTGCCCAGCCACAATTTCGGAAGGCTGATGTTGTTGGCGCGGAGGCCGCGGTAGCGTCCGGCCTTCCGCTCGCGGTTTTCCGCCAGGACGCAGAGGAGCGCGACGCCGACCGGGACGAACAGCACCGGCCACCAGTTGAAGATCATTGCAAGCAGCGCGTCCCAGGCCAGGAGCGACCGGTCCGGCAGATAGAAGCGGACGATGACGCCGTACAGCGCGAAGAACAGCGGCGCGGTCAGCGCGAGCTTCTTCGCGAAGCTGCGCTTGTATTTGAGCCGTTCGGACAGGATCATGCTCATCATCTTGCGCCGGCCTCCCTTCCCCGCGGGCGGACCACATCCATGAACAGCGCCTCCAGATCCGCGTTCCGGTCCAGCCGGTCCTGATGGAGCAGCCGCCCGCCGCTGATGATCCCGATGTCGTCGACGATCTGCTCGACTTCGTTCAGCGCGTGGCTCGACAGCAGCACGGTGATGCCCTGCGCCGGGAACGAGCGGATCAGCTCGCGCAGATCCTGGATGCCCAGCGGATCGAGCCCGTTCGTCGGCTCGTCCAGAATGAGCAGCCGCGGGCGCTTCAGCAGCGCGATCGCGATGCCGAGCCGCTGCTTCATGCCGAGCGAGAACTGCGCGGCGCGCTTCCGCCCGGTGTGCGTAAGGCCCACGGTCTCCAGCGCTTCGTCGATGCGGCTGTCCGGCAGCCCGAGCATCAACGTGTGAACCTTGAGATTTTCCCTCGCGGTGAGGTTGCCGTACAGCGCCGGCGCCTCGATCAGCGAGCCGATCTGTCCGAGGCTTGCCCGGCTCCAAGGCTCGCCACCGAACAGCATCCGTCCTTCGGTCGGTCGGAGCAGTCCCGCGATCATCTTGAGCAGCGTCGTCTTGCCGGCCCCGTTCGGGCCGAGCAGGCCGTAGACGGTGCCTTCGCGCACGGCGAGCGACACGCCGTCGACGACCGCCGTGTTCCCGAATCGCTTGGTGAGCCGGTCGGTCTGCAGCACATAAGCGGTTGCCATTTCGTCTCATCCCTTCGCTTCATCCATGTTTGATTGGCTTTCCATGGCTGAAGCGTAACAGGGAAAAATAAAGAAATGATAAAGCGCGCGGAGAAATTTCGGTTGGATGGATCGGCATGCGGCGGTACGCTAGCGGAACCGCGTTCCGTTACCGCGGGCTTGATGCCGCCGGGCGCGGCCGTTCGCGGGCTTTAGCGGAACCGCGTTCCGTTATTGGCGCGCCCGCCATGCTGACACGCCCGCTAACGTTCCGCTAACGGGCGCGTTCAGCGCCTGATCCACACGCTCATCTCGCCGGGCTCGCGGTTCCCCCACAGGAAATACGGGATCGCGCGGAACCGCTTCGGCCTCGTCGCGGCGCGCAAAGGCCGGTACGGCGCATCCTCCGGCCAGTCCGTGTCGGCCGGCACCCGGCCGTCGCCTTCGACGACGACGCATCCGCCCAGCAGATTCGGCTCGAACCGCTCGCTCAGCGCGGTCTCCTCCGCCAGCGACAGCGCGGCGAGCGGCGCGCCGTTGTCCGCCTCCTCGACGCAATATACGAGCGGGCCGCGCTGGATGGCCGCCCGGCCGGCGTTCGCGCGGATCTCCGGGCGCGCGCCGACCAGCACCGCCTCCACCGGCAGCAGCCACTCCGCCCGGTCGCCGTCCGCCCACTCCCGTTCCACAACCGCGTATCCTTTTTCGATTCGATACGTCCAGGCCTCCCCGTTCACCGACAGCTTCGGCTCCGCCGTCTGGAACCAATCCGGCACGCGCAGCGCAAGCGCGAAGCGCACGCCGCCTGCGCCGGAGACGGACAGATCGAACGACACCGCGCCGTCCCACGGCAGATCCGAGCGCTGGCGCAGCGTCACCTCGCGCCCGGCCGCGGCAAACTTCAACTCGCTGCCGATGTACAGATGCACGTACACCCGGCCCGCCGCCTCGTCCACATCATAGATGTATTCGTCCAGCGAGGCGAGCAGCCGCGCGACGTTCGGCGGACAGCAGGAACAGCCGAACCATTTCTGGCGGACGGGCTTCACGTGGCGGCGGTCCGGATTTTTCAGGCTCGCTTCCGGCCACACCTCCAGCGGGTTGACGTAGAAGAAACGCTTCCCGTCCCGCGCCATGCTCCCGAGCACATTGTTGTACAGCGCCCGCTCCATCACGTCGGCGTACTCGCTCTTCGCCTCAAGCTTCAGCATCCGCCGCGCCCAGAAAATGAGCCCGATCGACGCGCAAGTCTCCGCGTACGCAAGATCGTTCGGCAGGTCGTAGTCGAACGTGAACGCCTCGCCGAGATGCGTCGACCCGATGCCGCCCGTGATGTACATCCGCTTCTTCGTCGCGTTGAACCAGAGCCTGTCGCACGCTTCGCGCAACCCGCCGTCGCCGGTCAGCCGGGCGAGATCGGCCATCGCGCTGTACAGGTACACGGCGCGCACCGCATGGCCGACCGCCTCCGTCTGTTCGCGCACGGGCAGATGGGCCTGATTGTACTCGAGATTCGGCCGGTTCGAACTCCAGATCGTGACGCCGCGTCCCCGTTTCCACTCCTCCATGAAGTAGTTCGGCTCCTTCCCGCGTTCATCGACGAAAAACTTCGCCAGCCTGAGATACCGCTCCTCGCCCGTCGCGCCGCAGAGCCTCACGAGCGCCAGCTCGATCTCCGGATGACCGCAATAGCCGCGCAGTTGCCCTTCGCCGGGCCCGAACACGCGGTCGATCAGATCGGCGAACCGGCACGCGATGTCGAGCAGCCGCCGCTTGCCCGTCGCCTCGTAATACGCCACCGCCGCCTCGAAAAGATGCCCCGCGCAGTACAGCTCATGCGCCTCGTACAGGTTCGTCCATCTTCCGCCCGGCGCCTTGATCGTGAAGTATGTGTTGATGTACCCGTCCTCTAGCTGGGCCCGTCCGATCAGCTCGATCGCCTCGTCCATGATTCGCTCCAGCTCCGGGTTCGGCCGGCGCCCGAGGGAATACGCCGCCGCCTCCAGCCATTTGTACAGATCGCTGTCCTGGAACACGAAACCGTGGAACCCGCCTTCCTCCAGCCCGGCCGCGATGCGGAAATTGCGGATCGCGCGGCTCGGCTCCGCCCCTTCGACCCGGTCGTTCAGCGCTTCCCACTGATACGGAATGACCGTGTCCGTCACCAGCTCCTGATAGCCGCCCCAGAAGTCGTCGCGTATCCGAACACTCGGCTTGTTCATGCCAACCCGCCCCTCTACGACAATGATAAAAATCAACCCTGCACAAGGACGAGTATATGCGGTAATCTGGGGATGAAACAGAAGATGGGCGCGCTTTTTTCTATAAAAAACGAGACTTCCGCTTGAGGAGGGTTGGACATGCGCGAGACCGCCCGCATCGAGCTGACCTCGCCGCCGCTTCCGTACTATCTGGAATCCGGCCTTGCAGAGTACCGGCCCGGGGATCGGCATCCCAACCGTGCGGACATCGGCGTGTTCGATCTGCTGATCGGCGTGTCCGGCACGCTGTATATCGGGGAGAACGGACGGGAGTGGGACCTGGGCGAAGGGGATGTGTTGATTCTTCTGCCCCGGGGATATCATTACGCGGTGAAGCCGTGCGATGGGGAAACGACGTTCTGGTGGGTGCATTTCAGCCATCCGGATTGGCGAGAGGCGCCTGGGACGGATGATCCGGGAGCGCAGGCCCCCGTCCCGCCCTTTCCCCGCACGAGGGCGATCCGTCTGCCGAAATATGCGCGTCTGCCCGATCCGCAGGCCGCGTTCGACCGGATGCGTCGGCTGCAGGCGCTGCCGATCGGCGAAGGCTTCTGGGAGAAGCAGCAGCTGCTGTTCCAACTGCTCGCCCTGCTCGAACAGCGGGAGGGCGGGCGCGCCGGGACGCCGGCCGCGCGGGTCGCCGAACGCGCCGCCATGCTGCTGCGGCAGCATTACCGCGAGGACATCACGAACGAGACGCTCGGCGAGCGGCTGCACTATCATCCGAGCTACATCGTCCGCTGCATGAAGAAGATTTACGGCGTCACGCCCGCCCGGTATTTGCTGCGGTACCGCATCGAGCAGGCCAGGCGGCTGCTCGTCTCGACCGCGTGGCCGGTCGAGCGGATCGCGGACGAGGCGGGTTTCCGCTACGCGCCGTATTTCTCGGCCTGCTTCAAGCGCGAGACGGGCATGACGCCGCTCGAATACCGCAGGCGGCATTGGCGCTGAGCGTCCGGGCGCACGGACGGGCCGTCCCCGCGAAATAACGGTCCCGGGGACCGCTATCCGCTCCCGATCGGGCGTCCGAGTCGGACTTAGCGGCACGGGGGACCGTTATCCCGCACCTGCGCGCCGCGCCGACTGCTCATCCCCGCGAAATAACGGTCCCGGGGACCGCTATCCGCTCCCGATCGGGTGTCCGAGTCGGACTTAGCGGCACGGGGGACCGTTATCCCGCACCTGCGCGCCGCGCCGACTGCCATGCCCAACAATTCCGATCTCACTGGCGCTCACTCGTTTCCGTGCCGGTCAGAATATGTTCGATGTGCAGAATGCTGATGAACCCGTCCTCCGTGCGACCGATCCCGGAGAAAAACTGTCCGTCGAGACCGGACACGATATCCGACGAAGGCTGAATCTCGCTGAAGCGCGTCACCTGGCTGACGCCGTCGACGATGATGCCGATCATTTCCTCCCTGTGCCGCACGACGACGATCCGGGTTCTGCGTTCCGCTTCCGTCTCCTCCAGCCCGAACCTTCTGCGCAGGCTGATCACCGGCATGATTTTCCCGCGCAGATTGGTCACGCCCTTCAGAAACGGCCTGCTGTCCGGCACTTCGGTGATTTTCTGCATCTTGATGATTTCATGGATGTCCGAGATGGACATCGCGTGCTTCTCTGTGCCGAGTTCGACGATGACATACTGCTGCATAAGGCCCGAATCCATGCGTCACCTCTCCTTGCCCCGCGCGCTGCGCCGAAGGCTCGCCGCTCGCCGCCTGTGCGCGCCGGACGCAGCCGCTTTTCCGAATTCAGATTTTTCGACAAAAATCGTAATGCGCACCCCTCCTCCGTCCTACCGAATAGTTCTTTCTTATCACGTAATTTTAGATGAACGGCCCAATTCCGCCTCCGAAAAGGTTGTTTCGGAACCGCGCAAATCTTTTGCGCCAAACCGCAAAACCGCGCAAAAAAACGCGTTCCCCGACGGGACGCGCTCCGCGTTGTGCGATGGCCGGCCGGCGGCCGGTCAACGGTAATAGATGAAGTCCTCGTCAAGCAGCAGCCCCATCGCCCTCGCCTTGTTCACCGCTTCGACCCGGGAATGGACGGAGAGTTTGTGGAACAGCTGCGTCAATGCGTATTCCAGCGACCGCTGGCTCATGTGCATTTTCTCCGCGATCAGCTTGTTGCTTTTCCCCCTGGCGACTTCCTTCAGAATGACGATCTCCCGGTCCGTCAGGCATGCCGCGCCCTCCCCCGGCCTGTGGCCGCTTCCTTCCCTGTACAGCGCCCTGAGCAGCCCGACCGGGACGATCGCTTCCCTGTTGAGCGCGGACCGCACCGCGTGAACAAGCCGCTCCCGCGTCGCCGTCTTCGACACGAACCCGACGATTCCGAGCTCGATCAATTGGCGGAAATACGGCGAAATGTCGAACCCGGTATAGATCAGAATCGTCGCGTCGGGCCTTCTTTCGAGCACCCTCCTCGACAGCTCCATCCCGCTGATGCCGGGCATGACCAGATCGAACAGCATGACGGCGAACGATCCGTTCACGGCGAGCTCCACCAGGTTGTCCTGCGGATTGGCGACGATCACTTCGAAGTCATCCTCCTGTTCCAGCATCCATTTCGTGCCGAACACGACGGACGGATGATCATCCACCAACAGAATCCGATGTTTCATGCCCAATCCATTCTCCCTTCACTTTGGAACGATCATGGTTTCTTCGTTGCGGCATTTGATCTTGAGTGCGACGAAGAGATGTTGCATTAAGGCATCCACACAAATACAACATTAACCAGAAGCATTTGTAATTTCTATCATCGAAACGCGATTTCGCGATTTTTTGTGCCGAATTACGGACATGGGTCGAAAATGCGGGAAACGGGAACGGAGAAGGAGAGAATGCGGGCGTCGCGGAAGATGGTCGAGATGAAGGGGTTTTGCACAAAAAAGCCTGCGGCTGATGAATCAACTCGCACGGCTCCGATCATTGCGCGGGATCCGCGGTCCGGCATCCCCGCTTGGCCCGGCGGGCCGATTCTGCGCGGCATCCGCCCCAATATTTCCCCGGCGGCGCAACGGGAACGCCTCCGTCCGCGAGCGGCGCCGCCGCAGCAACAAACGGGGCCGCCCGGAAAGCCCGCCGCAACGGCAGCTTCCGGACGGCCCCGGATGGTTCAATACGGACATTTATGCGGTTCAGCCCCCGGCGGGCCGGATGTCGATCCGCGTTACGGGCATCCCGAGAAATTCGCCGTAGCGGCGGGCCGCTTCGGCAATTCTCGCTTCGGCTATGTCCGGGTTTTCGAACGGCCGGATATCCAGCTCCACGCTCCGCCTGCCGACGGAACGCCGCCAGACGCCCGCGATCTCGCCGCCGACCACCAGCATCGGAGCGTACACGCCGTTGCCGCCGGGAACGACCTTCGGCGCATGCTCCGGTTTCAGCACGGCGCTCCGGTCCCTGTAGCCGAGCAGATATTCGTCATACCCCGGCAGCAGCGCGAGTTCGGGCTCCGTATCCGTTCCGTCCGCCCCTTCGCGCCCGACCGACCAGTACGCCGTTCCGCCGATCCGTTCGCAAAACAGCGCCCCTTCCGCGTCCGCCGCCGCCTTTTTCGCCTCCGCAAGCGTAACGCCCGACCACCAGGCGAAATCATGCGCGGTCGCCGGGCCGTGCCCCGTGAAGTACCGGATCGCGAGCTCCCGCAACGCTTCGTCCGCGGTCAGATTGCGCGGCGCCGGCGACTGATCCTCGAGCAGCACGAACGTCTGCCGCCCGCCTTCGGGCGGTCCGAGGCAGATCAGTCCGGTGTGGGCCAATGCCCACAGGATGTTGGAGCCGCGCTGCCCGTCCGTGCGGATCCCGGACCGCTCGAGCAGCGCCATCAGTTCGGCGCGGGTCATCCGTCGCCGCTCCCGCAGCGCGCCGCCGATCAGCCGCTCGCACCGGGCGATCAGCCCGCCGTCGATCCCGAGCCGGAGCAATCTCGATCCGGCGCGGGCGAGCGCGCGGGGAGCGAGCCGCCGCATCATCCAGGGCGCGTCCTCCGCCGGGACCGCGTGCAGCGTGCCGCGCATCGCCCACGTGAGCACGATCCGGCGGTCCGCGATGGCCCGCTCGACATCGGCGAGGGTCGCGCCGGCGGTCCGCAGGCCGATCGCCCACGTGACCTGCGCGTAATCCTGCGCCTGCAGCGCGCCGAGATGCCGCACGACATCGGCGGGCTCCGGACATTTGGCGCCGCTGATGCGCTGGCTGCGCATCCGGCGGCGGGCGATGGCGGCGTCGGGCATGGCGGGCATGCGGTTCACCTCATTCGAGTTCACGATACGTGAAATAGTCGAAATCCGCGTGCTTTCCCCGGCCGCTCATATCCTGGACGCAGATGCCGAGGAAGGCGCCGGTGAAGCCCTGGTCGATCATCCGGCCTTCGAGCTTCGCCTCCGCGTTCTCGTCGGAAACGACGCTCGCGTCAAGCGCCGGCCCGATCGGCGTCCACTCCCGCCCGTCGCGCGAATAGTGGAATTGCAGGCGGTCGTAACGGAGCGACGCCTTCAGATGGACGACATCCCAGCCTTCGACGGAGACGGGCCGCTCCAGCGGCTCGTCGTACAGGCCGCGGTCGCTGCTCATGATGTTCAGGCATTTGCCGAGCTCTTCGTCGCGGCTGACGTACAGATAATGGTAATTGCGCGTGTTGTAGTAATAAATGAGGCCCGCGAGCTGCTGGAACGTGTCCGGCTCGAACTCGACCGCCGTCTCCGCCTCCGCGGCGAACGCCTGCTGCCGGCGCGCGACGAGGCTTTGCCGGTGATGCGAGGACAGCGATTCGCGGCCGAAGAGCCGCAGGTATCCCGGACGCGCGGAGAGCGACGCCCACGACTCGTCGAGCGGCTCCCTCAGGGTCTGGAAATGGATCGAGATCGCGCTTCCGTCGAAATGGTCCGTCTCCGGCTCGGGCGGGAACGGATGGTCCGGCAGATCGGGCGCGGGCACCACCGTCTTCGGGCCGTTCCCGCCGCCGGCGAGCCTGAGCCAGCCGTCCCCGGTCCACTCCACGGGCTGCAGCGCCGTCTCCCGCCCGAGGACGCAGCGCTGCGACGGCCGGAGCGGCCGGCCGCACAGATAGGCGAAGTACCATTCGCCGGTCTGCGTCTTGACGAGGCTCGCGTGACCGGCCCGCTGCAGTTCCAGTTCGGGCTTGTCCCTCGCGGTCAGGACGGGATTGTCGGGATGAACCTCGTACGGACCGAACAGCGATCTCGAGCGCGCCACCGTCACCGCGTGGTTGAACCGGGTGCCGCCTTCCGCCGTGATGAGATAGTACCAGCCGCCATGTTTGTAGAGATGCGGCCCCTCCGTGAGCCCGAGCTCCGTCCCCCGGAAAATGTTGCGGATCGGGCCGACGAGGCGCTTCTGTTCCGGCGAGTACTCCTGCAGCGCGATCCCGGCGAATTTGTTCTTGCCCTTGCGGTAGTCCCAGATCATGTTCACCAGCCATTTGCGGCCGTCGTCGTCATGGAACATGGACGGGTCGAATCCGCTGCTGTTCAGATAGACCGGCTCGGACCACGGGCCTTCGATGCTTGGCGCCGTCACCAGATAGTTGTGCGTGTCCTTGAACGGGCCGATGTGGCTTTTCACGTCGGTGAACACGAGGTAGAACAGGCCTTCCGATTCCGAGTAGCTCAGGCACGGCGCCCAGATGCCGCCGGAGTCGGGATTGCCGAGCATGTCGAGCTGGCTCTTCCGGTTCAAGGGCCGGGTGATCAGGCGCCAATGGCGCAGGTCCCGGGAGTGGTGGATCTGCACGCCGGGAAACCACTCGAACGTGGAGGTCGCGATGTAGTAGTCGTCCCCCACGCGGAGAATGGACGGGTCCGGGTTGAAGCCGCGGAGCACCGGATTGCGGATGGTTTTCATGACGATCAGCCTCCTCTTCGCCGACGATTTGCCGAATGGCGGGCAGTCGGGTGCGCAAAAGCCAAAATAATGGTTTACAACCCTCTCGTCTCCAGCGTACTATAATAAGCAGATATCGTCAAACGGAGTTCTATATTATTAAACTGTCACCATTCCAGAAAAAGGAGCCACGACCACCATGCCCATCATTCAGGCGCTGGACCGGGCGCTGCGCATCCTCGATCTGTTCGACGAGCACACCCCCGAGCTGAAGCTGACCGAGATCAGCGCGCGCATGAACCTGCACAAGAGCACCGTGCACGCGCTGATCCGGACGCTGCAGCTCCACGGCTACATCGAGCAGGACGAGGAGAGCGGCAAATACCGCCTCGGCCTCCGCTTGCTCGAGAAAGGCCAGCTTCTGCTGCAAAATCTCGACATCCGCAACGTCGCCCGGCCGCATCTGCAGGCGCTGTCCGACGAGACCGGCCAGACGGCGCACCTGCTCATTCTGGACGGCCGTGAAGGCGTATACATCGACAAGGTGGAAGGGGCAAAAGCGGCCATCCGCTATTCCCGCATCGGCCGCAGAGTGCCGCTCCACAGCAGCGCAAGCGGCAAGGTGCTGGCCGCCTTCCAGCCGCCTGACGCGCTGGAACGCATTCTCGCGGGCTACACCTATGCGCGGCACACGCCGAACACCATCGATTCCGAGGCAAGCTTTCGCCGCGAACTGGAGGAAGTGCGAAGGAACGGCTGCGCCTTCGACCGGGAGGAGAACGAGCCCGGCGTCCTGTGCGTCGCCGCGCCGATCTTCGGCCACGACGGGCAGCTTCTCGCCGCGATGAGCCTGTCGTGCATGACCGCGCGGGTGGACGAGGAGGAGGCGCGGCGGCTGGCGGAACGGGTGCGGAAGACGGCGGCGGAGATTTCGGCCCGCTTCGGCCATCGCTGACGGCGTATTGTTTTTTTCCATAAAAAAAACCGCGAATGGAGTGACACAAATGCGCATCATCCGCTACATCGACGCCCAGGACGGAACGGCACGCCTTGCGGCGGTGACCGACGGGGACCAGGCTTTCCCGTTGCGGTCGAAGGACTTCATCACGCTCGTGCGGGAGGCGGAGGACGCCGGCATCACCCCGCTGGAGGCGGTGCGCCGGCAGATCGGGGGCGCCGAGCCGCTGCCCGGCGATTGGCGCTCCTTAAGCCTGCTCACGCCGGTGGACGCGCCCGAGGTGTGGGCGGCCGGCGTCACCTACGAGCGCAGCAGGGAGGCGCGCAACGAAGAATCGAAGGGCTCGGGGACCGGCGAGGAGACGTTCTACGACAAGGTGTACAAGGCCGAGCGGCCGGAGATTTTCTTCAAGTCGACAGGCGCCCGCACCGCGCGCCCTGGCACGCCCGTCTGCATCCGCGGCGACTCGGACTGGCAGGTGCCCGAGCCGGAGCTCGGCATCGTGCTGGACGGCCGCGGCCGCATCCTCGGCTACACGGTCGGCAACGACATGAGCTGCCGGGACATCGAGGGCGAGAATCCGCTCTATCTGCCGCAGGCCAAAATCTGGCGCCGCTCCTGCTCCTTCGGCCCGGCGATCCGGCTCGCCGAGACCGTGCCGAATCCGTACGATCTGACGATCGCCTGCCGCATTTACCGGGACGGGCAGCTTGCGGTGAACGGGTCGGCGAACACGGGCCAGCTCCGGCGGAAGCTGGACGAGCTCGCGTCCTGGCTCGTCCGCGACAACGTCGTGTTCGACGGCACCGTGCTGCTGACCGGCACCTGCATCGTGCCGCCCGACCGGTTCACGCTGAAGCCCGGCGACCGGATCGAGATCGAGATCGCCGGCATCGGCACGCTGATCAACCCCGTCGCGGCGGCGGACGCCGCAATCCCGGAATAATCGCTGAATTGGGAGGAATGCTTCATGGCTGAATCTTATCAGAACTATATCAACGGCGAATGGCGCGCATCGTCCACGGGCGAAACCGTCGCCAGCGTCAACCCGGCCAACCGTCATGACATTGTCGGCATCGTGCCGAACTCGGGCCGGGACGACCTCGAGAGCGCCGTGGCCGCGGCGGACGCGGCCCGCAAGGCGTGGCGCAAGCTCGCGGGACCGGCGCGCGGACAATTCCTCTATAAAGCCGCGGAAATCCTCGAGAGCCGCCTCGACGACATCGCCGCGACGATGACGCGCGAGATGGGCAAGACGTTCGGCGAAGCGAAGGGCGAGACCGCGCGCGGCGTGGCGCTGCTCCGTTACTACGCGGGCGAAGGAATGCGCAAGATCGGCGACGTCATCCCGTCCACCGACGCGTCGGCGCTCATGTTCACGACCCGCGTGCCGCTCGGCGTCGTCGGCGTCATCACGCCGTGGAACTTCCCCGTCGCCATTCCGGTATGGAAAATCGCGCCCGCGCTCATCTACGGCAACACCGTCGTCTGGAAACCGGCGACGGAGACGGCCGTCACCGCGGCGAAGATCATGGCGTGCTTCCATGACGCGGGACTCCCGGCGGGCGTGCTGAATCTCGTCATCGGCAGCGGCTCGGTCATCGGCCAGGGGATCGCCGAGCATCCCGGCATCCACGGCGTCACGTTCACCGGCTCGAACGGGGTCGGCAAGCGCATCGCCCAGGCGGCGGTCGCACGCGGCGCGAAATACCAGCTCGAGATGGGCGGCAAGAACCCGGTCATCGTGCTGAAGGACGCCGACCTCGAGCTCGCGGTGAACGCGACGATCAGCGGCGGCATCCGCTCGACCGGGCAGAAATGCACCGCGACGAGCCGCGTCATCGTGGAGAAGGAGATCTACCCGGCGTTCCGCGAGAAGCTGCTGGAGCGAATCGCGCAGCTCAAAGTCGGCGACGGCATGGACCCGTCGACCTGGCTCGGGCCCTGCGCGAGCGAGAGCCAGATGGAGACGGTGCTCGGCTACATCCGCAAAGGCGTCGAGGAAGGTGCCGAGCTGCTGTGCGGGGGCGAGCGGCTGAGAGACGGGGATATGGCGAACGGCTTCTACGTGGCGCCGACCGTTTTCGACAAGGTGACGCCCGACATGACGATCTTCCGCGAGGAGATCTTCGGTCCGGTGCTCGCGCTTGTGCAGGCGGACAATCTCGAGGAGGCGCTGCGCCTTGCGAACGATTCGGAGTACGGGCTCAGCGCGTCCATTTTCACGCGGGACATCGGCAGCATCCTGACCTTCATCCAGGACATGGAGGCGGGGCTGGTGCGGGTGAACGAGGAGACGGCCGGCGTCGAACTTCAGGCGCCGTTCGGCGGCATGAAGAGCTCGAGCTCGCATTCGCGCGAGCAGGGCACGGCGGCGATCGAGTTCTACACCGCGATCAAGACCGTGTTCGTGAAGGCGTAAGGAGCGGCGTCCATGTCATCCTCCCTGGACAACATTCTCGGCCTTCCCGATGACAACGACTACCGCATCGAGACGCGCGCGGCCGGCCCGGAAGGCAGGCTGCCGCTGACGCCGGAGATGCTGCGCGAGAGCCCGAGCGGCGATCTGTTCGGCTGGTCGCAGAACGTCGGCATGGGCTGGGATCCCGCCCGGCTGCTCGGCCCGCAGGTGCTCATCCTCGGCACGATGGGCGGCATCCGCGGCGACGACGGCCGGCCTGTCGCGCTCGGCTATCATACGGGCCATTGGGAGGTCGGCCTGCTGATGCGGGCCGCCGCGGAGGAGATCGCCGCGGCCGGCGGG